>Ga0265331_10000367_pt1 | contig 47218 bp, 44 predicted proteins | sample 41923metaG_FD_202088 | JGI IMG/M metagenome (GOLD analysis project Ga0265331, IMG submission 202088) | Rhizosphere microbial communities from Carex aquatilis grown in University of Washington, Seatle, WA, United States - 4-19-23 metaG | ecosystem: Host-associated > Plants > Roots > Rhizosphere... | reverse complement strand
ACCGGCTATCCCTACGTCATGGACAGCAAGGGCACTCTGATCATCCATCCCAGGCTGGCCGGCCAGAACGTCTACGACTCGAAGGATTCCAACGGCCGCTACTTCGTCCGCGAGATGTGCGAGAAGAAATCGGGAAAGATCATCTACCCCTGGGCCAATCCGGGTGAGCCGGGCGTCCGCCAGAAGCTGGCCATATTCAATTACATCCCCGACCTCGACTGGATCGTCGCGTCGAGCAGCTATCTCCAGGAATTCTACGAGCCGCTGACCACCATCACCTATACGATCATCGCCTCGGGCTTTGTCATGCTGCTGCTGATCATCCCGATCACGTGGTGGATCAGTTCGACCATCACCCGTCCGCTCGAGGGGCTGATGGCGCGTTTCTCGGCGGGGGCGAAGGGCGATTTCACCGGACGCATGGAGGTGACGAGCAACGACGAGATCGGCATGCTCTCGCGCTACTACAACGATTTTATGGAGCGGCTGGAGGAATCCAGCCGCCGGCTGACGCAATCGGAGGAACGCTACCGCGGCATCTTCGAGGATGCCCTGGAAGGCGTCTTCCAGGCGTTGCCGCGGGGACGCTTCATCGCCGCCAATCCGTCGCTGGCGGCGATGCTGGGCTACGACAGCGCGGTGCGGCTGATGGAGGAGGTGACCGACATCGGCGCCCAATTGTTCGACGACGGCGACGCCCTGGGCGCGGTGATGCTCCTGCTCGAGTCCCAGCCCATCGTCGCCGCTTACCAGGCCCGCTGGCTGCGCCGCGACCGCACGCCGATCTGGGTGTCGCTCAACCTGCGCGCCGTGCGGGACGAGGCGGGCGAACTGGAATACATCGAAGGCTTCGTCTCGGACGTCACCGCCCGCAAGGAGGCCGAGGATTCCCAGCGGGCGGCCAACGGCGACCTGGAGCGGCGCGTCGCCGAACGCACGGCCGAACTGTCGAACTGGATCCGCGCCCTTGAGCATCGCGACCATCAGAACGCCCTGCTGCGCGAGATGAACGAGATGCTGCAGGTGTGCCGGACCAGCCGGGAGACCTACCCCGTGGTCAGCAGCCATCTTTCGGCGTTCTTCCCCGACCGCGCCGGCAGGCTGTACATCTTCGGCGGCGACGGCGCCTTCGTGCGCCGGGTGGCCAGCTGGGGCGACGATGCCGTTCCCGCCCCGGACGACATCGCCGCCGACGATTGCTGGGCGTTGCGGCAGGGCAAGCCCTATCTCAACGGCGGCCCCGAAGGACGGATTCCCTGCGGCCACCTGGAGGGCGCGGCGCAGCGGGTCAGCCTGTGCGTGCCGCTGATCGCCCAGGGCGAGAAGGTCGGCCTGCTGACCATCGAGCCGCCGCTGGGCGCCGACGCCGATGCCGATGCCGACTACGCCGCGCTGGCGCGCGACCACAGCCTGGCGGTGATGCTGGCCGAGCATCTGGCGCTGGCGCTGACCAACCTCAACCTCCGCGAGACGCTGAGCCGGCACTCGCTGCAGGACGCGCTGACCGGACTGGCAAACCGCCGTTTCCTCGAACAGATGGCCGAACGCGAATGCCATCGGGCCCGCCGGCGCAATGCGGTCCTGGGCCTGATGATGGTCGACGTCGACCACTTCAAGCGCTTCAACGACACGTATGGACACGACGTCGGCGATCTGGTGCTCAAGGAATTGGGGACCGTCCTCATGCAGAACTGCCGCACCGAGGACATCGTCTGCCGTTTGGGCGGGGAGGAATTCCTGGTGGTCATCGAGGCAGCCGCCGTCCCCGAGATCGTCCGCAAGGCCGAGGCCCTGTGCCGAAGCATCCGCGAAGACGTGGTCATCCGCCACGGATCGGAGCGCCTGATGGTCACCGCCTCGCTGGGGGTTGCGATCTATCCCACCCACGGCGCCAAGTTCTGGGATGCCGTGAAGGTCGCCGACCAGGCCCTCTACCAGGCCAAGAGCACCGGCCGCGACCGCGTCGCCGTCGCCGAAATCGAGGCGGCGGTGGTGGTGGCGCAATAGCTCGGGGGCTTGCGGATCGGCCCTACCCGACCAGGTTCTCGCCGGCGCTTTCGGCCGCGGCGACGATGAGATCGCCGAACTCGCGCAGGAACACCGAGCCCTTGACCGTGCGCTGGACCAGCACGCTGCGGCGGTCCTGCTCGTCGACCTTGCGCTTGATCAGGCCCAGTTCCGACAGGCGGTCGAGCGCCCGGGTGATCGCCGGCTTGGACACGTTCAGGGTCAGCGCCAGGCCGCGCACCGTGTGCGGCGGCGGGGTCAGGTAGACGGTCAGCAGCAGGGCCATCTGCCGCGCCGACAGATCGGGGCCGTCGCGCCGCACGCTCTCGACGATGGCGCCGCGCCACATCATCAACGCCTGCACCGCCTTCAACTGAACACCCATGATTCCTGCCTATCGTTCCGCCGACGAAATCTTTTAAACCAGCGCCGGGGTAGCCGCAATAACCGTAATTCAGGCGAAGCGCCGCTGCACCAATGCATAGAGGGCGCGAAGGCCCATGGCCTCGCCGCCATCCGGCCGGCCGGGGCGGGCGCCGGTGTTCCATCCCATGATGTCGAGATGGGCCCATTTAACCCCGGGGGGGACGAATTCCTGAAGGAATAGGGCGGCGGTAATGGCGCCGGCATGGGGACCGTCCGAGACGCTGGAGAGATCCGCCACCTTGCTGTCGAGCAGCCGGCGGTAGCCCTTGTGCAAAGGCAGCCGCCACATCGGGTCGGACTGTTCGGCGCCGGCTTCCAGCAGGTCGGCGGCCAAGGCGTCGTCGTTGGCGAACAGCGCCGGCAGGTCCGGGCCGAGCGCGGTGCGCGCCGCCCCGGTGAGGGTGGCGATGTCGATCAGCAGGTCGGGACGCTCGCGCCCCGCCTCCCACAGGCAGTCGGCGAGGATCAGGCGGCCCTCGGCGTCGGTGTTGCCGATCTCGACACTGATGCCCTTGCGCGTCCGGAGCACGTCGAGCGGCCGCATCGCATCGCCGGACACCGCGTTCTCCACCGCAGGGATCAGCACCCGGAGGCGCACCGGCAAGGCTGCGTCCATGATCATCGCGGCCAGGCCGAGCACGTGCGCCGCCCCGGCCATGTCCTTCTTCATCAGCTTCATCCCGGCCGAGGGCTTGATGTCGAGGCCGCCCGAATCGAAGCACACCCCCTTGCCCACCAGGGTCACCTTGGGCGCCGTCGGCGCGCCCCAGGACAGGTCGATCAGGCGGGGCTGGCGCGCATGGGCGGCGGCGCGGCCGACCGCGTGGATGCAGGGATAGCCCTCGGCCAGCAGTCCCTCGCCGACGATCACCCGAAGCGCCGCATCATGGCGGGCGGCCAGCTGCTGCGCCGCCGCCACCAGGTCGCCCGGCCCCATGTCGGCGGCGGGGGTATTGACCATGTCGCGCACCAGCGTGGTCGCCGCAACGATGCGCTCGACCAGGGGGCGATCAGCCGTCCGCGGCCATTCGAGGCGCGGCCATGTGCGCCCGTTGCGGGCCTTGTAGCGGCCGAAGACGTAGGTGGCGAGCATCCAGCCGATCGCAGCCCAGTTGGCGCTGCGCGCCCCGGGGATGTGGTCGATGCGGTAGGTGGCGGGCGGCAGCTTGGCCGGCAGATGGCCGAACAGCCAGGGATCGTCGTCGTCGCCGGTGCCGACCAGGACTTCGGCCAACACCCCCTCGGCGCCGGGGACCAGGCAGACCGCCCCGGCCTCGGCGGTGAAATTGGCCGAACGGCACCACCGGCGCATTCCGTCGTCGCAGCCGGCCAGCCACTCCTCCAGCCGCGGCCTGGACACCAGGACGAGATGCACCGAGTCCGCCTGCTCATCGACGACATGTTCCAACACGGCCGCTTCTCCCACCGGTGATTCGTCACACAAAATGGCGAATCGCGCGCGGCAAGAAAAGCCGAGATGCTTGCCCCTGCGCCTGACGCCAGTCATGATTTCGCTCGAATGGCATGAGGAGATCCGTGCGATGGCCGATACCCTGACCCTGGTGATAGGCACCCGGCGCTTTTCATCGTGGTCGCTGCGCCCCTACCTGGCGCTGAAGGCCGCCGGCGCCGTCTTCGACACGGTCGAAATCGCCCTGCGCCAGCCCGACACCAAGGCCGAGATCCTGAAATGGTCGCCCTCGGGCAAGGTGCCTCTGCTCATCCACGGCGGCACCAAGGTTTGGGACTCGCTGGCGATCTGCGAATACGTCGCCGAACTGTTCCCCGCCGCCGGGCTGTGGCCGGCCGATCCTGCGGCGCGCGCCGTGGCGCGGGCGGTGTCGGCCGAGATGCATGCCGGCTTCATGGCGCTCCGCAACGGCTGCCCGATGGATCTGTGCGCCGCGGCGCCGATGGCAGACATCCCGGCGGACGTCGCCGCCGATACCGCCCGCATCCAGGCCCTGTGGGCCGACTGCCGCGGCCGCTTCGGCGCCGACGGGCCGTTCCTGTTCGGCCGCTTCGGCATCGCCGATTCCATGTGGGCGCCGGTCGCCACCCGCTTCGCCACCTATGCCCTGCCGCGGGATGCGGTGTCCCAGGCCTATTGCGACGCCGTCCTGGCGCTGCCGGCATTGCGGGAATGGCGCGACGCGGCGTGCCGGACGTCATGACCGACGCCCCCGCCAGCAACGTCCCCGAATACACGGTCGGCGAAATCTCCGGCGCGCTGCGGCGCACGGTCGAGGAATCCTATGCCTTCGTGCGGGTGCGCGGCGAGGTTTCCGGGTTCAAGCGCCATTCCTCGGGGCATCTGTATTTCTGTCTCAAGGACAGCGACGCGGTGCTCGACGCGGTGTGCTGGCGCGGCCAGGCGGTGCGGCTGGGAATCAATCCCGAGGACGGCATCGAGGTGGTGGCGACCGGCCGTCTGACCACCTATCCCGGCCGCTCCAAGTACCAGATGGTGGTCGAGCGCCTGGAACTCGCCGGCCAGGGCGCCTTGCTCAAGCTGCTCGAGGACCGCCGCCGCAAACTCGCCGCCGAGGGCCTGTTCGACGGAGCGCGCAAGAAGAAGCTGCCGTTCCTGCCCGAAATCATCGGGGTGGTGACCTCGCCCACCGGCGCGGTGATCCGCGACATCCTGCACCGCCTGGAGGAACGCTTTCCGCGCCGGGTGCTGCTGTGGCCGGTGGCGGTGCAGGGCGAGGGCGCCGCCCAGCAGGTGGCCGCGGCCATTGCCGGCTTCAACCGCCTGACGCCGGGCGGCAGGGTGCCGCGCCCGGACGTGCTGATCGTCGCCCGCGGCGGCGGCAGCATCGAGGATCTGTGGGCCTTCAACGAGGAGATCGTGGTGCGCGCCGCCGCCGCCTCGGCAATTCCGCTGATCTCGGCGGTGGGGCACGAAAGCGACACCACCCTGATCGACTTCGCCGCCGATTTGCGGGCGCCCACCCCCACCGCCGCCGCGGAAAAGGCGGTGCCGGTGCGGGCCGAACTGGTGGCCCAGGTGGCCGATGCCGGGGCGCGCCTGGTCGGCGCCGCCACCCGCACCCTGGCCGATCGCCGTGGCCGGCTCGACGGGCTGGCCCGCGCGCTGCCGCATCCGCGCGCGGTGATCGAGGATTGCAGCCGCCGCCTCGACGACCGGGTCGAGCGGCTGCGCCTGGCCGTGCCCAATTTGATGCATCGCCGCGCCGCCGAGATCGACCGGCTGGCGGGCCGCCTGCGGCATCCGCGCGAATTGCTGGCGGCCAAGCGCCACGCGCTGGAAAGCCGCGCCGCCGCCCTCGATCACGCGCTGGCGACGCGGCTGCATACGGAAAAGGCGCGCCTCGACAAGGACAGGCTGCGGCTGGACCAGGCCGCGGGGCGGCTGAAGCCGGCGATCGGCCGCATCCTCGCCGATTGCGGCGGGCGGCTGGCTTCGCTCGGGCAGTTGCTGGACAGCGTGTCCTACAAGCGGGTGCTGGAGCGCGGCTATGCGGTGGTGCGCGACGGGACCGGCCATCCGGTGGCCTCGGCCGACATCCCGCCCGGCACCGCCCTGGCGGTGGAGTTCAAGGACGGCTGCGTCGCCGTGCGGGTCGAAGGGAAGAAGCCCGGCAAGGGCCGCGAGAGCGGACGGCAGGGCAGCCTGCTGTAACGCGGCTTACGCCGACCGCCTGATGTCGCAGACGGCCTGGCCGGACGGAACGACATCCTCCAGCAGCACCGCGTCGAGGTTCTTGGCCTTGATGGCGAGGATGAACTGCTCGACCAGGGTGGCGCAGAAGGTCGGCGCCATCGGCGACCAGCGGTCCGATGCCTCCTGCTCCACCGGCCAGTCGTGGGCGAGGATGATGCCATCCGTCCAGTCGGCGTCGGTCAGCCCCTGCACCGCTTCGATGCAGACGGCCATGATCTTCACCGGAGAGGCGCAGTCGTTGACCAGCGTCCATTCCCCCGCCGACAGGTCCCATTGCACCAGCACGGCGTCGGAGCGCCAGCCCTTGACGGCATCCCTGACCATGGACGCATCGATGCCGTCGTTGTAGGGCAGCCGCAACGGATAGGGCGACGGCGTCGGCCGCACTTGCTCCAACAGGGCCTCGGTGCGCTGCAATTGCAGGCGGATGGTGACCGGGTTGAGGGCGCTGAAGTGGAGGTGGTCGTAGCCGTGGCTGTACAGCCCATGCCCGGCGGCGGCCATCAGGCGGGCGAGGTCGGGATGGCGCTCGACCTGCCGGCCCAGCACGAAGAAATTGGCGCGCATTTGGTAATGCCCGAGGACATTGAGCAGCGCTTCGGTGGTGCCCGGGTTGGGTCCGTCGTCGATGGTCAGGGCTACGCGCCCGCGAAACTCGGTCTTCACACGCGCACCCGCTGCCGGCCCTACCAAGGGCATAATCCGCCGCTATCCTGAAACATTATGTTACAGGATGTCAACGAACGGGTGAATCGCCGCCCGGCCCGCCGATGCCGGCCAGGGAATCATCCATCGCCCGGGGATCGATTTCGCTCAGCGTCGGGCCGTCCGTCCACACCAGGGCGCAACGCACGGCCCGCCCGGGATAGATGCAGGCCAGGGCCAGGCGGTAGGCCGCCATCTGCCGGACATAAAGGTCGGGGATCGGCTCGCCCTCGGCCGGCGGGCGGCGGTTGGTCTTGTAGTCGACCACCAGCACCGCGTCGTCGGTCACCACCAGGCGGTCGACCACGCCGGTGACGGCGCGGTTGCCGATGCGGCCGGCCAGCGGCACCTCGGCGCGGCTGCCGGGGGCGAACAGGCGGGCGAAGCGGGGATGGTGGAGGACGGCATCGACCTCGGTGGCGATGGCCAGCCGCCGCGCCGCGTCGAGATCCGGCGCCGCCTCGGCGAGGAAGCGGGTGGCGGCGCGCGACCGCTTGTCCTGGGGCAGGTCCGGCAGGCTTTGCAGCAGGCGGTGGATCAGCCGGCCGCGGCGGAAGCGCAGCCGCCCGTCGGCGCCGGCCAACGGCGAGCGCACCGCGGGCTCGTCGCCGTCCGGCCGCGACGGCGCCAGCGGCTTGGGCGGTGCCGGCTCGGGGCGCGGCGGCCGGATCGCCCAATCGGGCAGCGGCAGCGGCGAGGTGGGGGATTCCGTCGCCGCGGCGGGGCGGTCGGGCGGCTCGGTCTGTTCGGTGGCGTGACGCAGCACCCGGGCCGAGGCGGTTTCGCCGGCGGCGGCGAGGAAGGGGTCGTCGACTTCGGCGGCCACCGGCGCCAAGGCGTCGCGCATCAGGTTGTACCAGCACAGCGGCGGCGGCGACCGCAAGGTCTGCCAGCCGCAGACGATCAGGCGATCCTCGGCGCGGGTCATGGCGACATAAAGCAGGCGGCGGAATTCGCGCTCGCGCGCCCGCTTCGCCGCCTCACGCCCGGCCCGGCACACCGGATCGGCATCGTCGGCCCGCGGCGGCCACAGCATCACCGCGCCGCCGCCGTCGTCGGTCCACAGCAGGCGGTCGCCCTTGGTCGGCACCTGGAGGGTGTCGGGGAGGAAGACGATCGGCGCCTGCAAGCCCTTGGCGCCGTGCACGGTCATGATGCGGACGGCGTCGCGGCCGCTCTGTTCGAGATCGCGCTTGATCTCCACCGCGCCGCTCTCCAGCCAGTGCAGGAAACCCTGCAGCGAGGGCGGATGGCTGCGCTCGAAGGCCAGCGTGAGGGCGGTGAATTCGTCGAGCGGGTCCTCGGCCTCGGGCCCCAGGCGAGCGATCAGGCGGCGCTTGCCGCCCAGCGGTCCCAGCACATGGGCGAACAGGGCATGGGGAGTCAGCCGGTCGGATGCGGCCATCAGGTCGGCCAGCCACTGATAGGCCGCTTCGAAGGCGGGATCGTCGATCAGGCGGCGGCGCAGGGTCTCCCACAGCCGCTCATTGCCGCGGTTCGAGGCCAGGCGGAACAACTGGTCCTCCGACAGCCCGACCAGCGGTCCCTTCAGCACCGTCGCCAGGGTGAGGTCGTCCTGGGGCAGCAGCAGGGCGTTGCCCAGCGCCAGCAGATCCATCACCGCCATCTGTTCGGCCAGCACCATGCGGTCGGCGCCGGCCACCGGCACCTCCAGGCGCTTGCACTCGCGCACCAGATCCTCGACGAAACCGCCGCGCCGGCGCACCAGCACCAGGACGTCGCCGGCCCGCACCGGCCGTCCACGGGACGGCAGAGTCTCCTGCCCGACCATCGCCCGGATGCGCTCGGCGATCAGGCGGGCCAGGCGGGTGCGCGGCGAATCGCCGCTGATGCGCTCGATCGGCGGCTTCCACGGGGCGGGTTCGTCGACCGCCCGCGGCTCGACTGGCGGCCACACCTCGACCGTGCCGGCCTGGCCGGCGCGGATGGCGAGATGGCGAATGTCGACACCGGCGGCGGCGACGCCGTCGCGGGCGGGGCGGCCCTCGGCGAACACCCAGTCGACCGCGTCGAGCACCGCCCGGGTCGAGCGGAACGACACCTCCAGCGGCACCTCGTCCCAGCACTGGTTGGCGTCGACGGCGTGGCGGGCGAAGCTTTTCCGCATGGCCTCGAAGGCGCGCGGGTCGGCGCGCTGGAAGCTGTAGATGGACTGCTTGGCGTCGCCCACCGCGAACACCGTGCGCACGGCCTCGGCGCCGCCGCGCCCGGCGAAGAATTCCTCGGCCAGCGCGGCCACCACCGCCCACTGGTCGGGATTGGTGTCCTGGGCCTCGTCGATCAGCACGTGGTCGATGCCGCCGTCGAGCTTGTAGAGCACCCACGGCACCGCCCCGGGGCTGGCGAGCAGGCGGCGGGCGGCAAGGATGAGGTCGTCGTAATCGAGCGCCGCGCGGGCTTCCTTGGCGCGGCGGTAGGCGTCGAGCAGGGCGTGGCCCAGCCCCAGCAGCGCCGCGGTGGCCTCGGCCACCCGGGCCGCCTTCAGCCGCTCGGCCACCGCGAGCAGACGGTCGGCCTCGGCCCGCAGCGCCTCCTCGGTGCCGGGAAAGCCGTCGCGCACCCCGTTGGTCAGCAGCCGCGCCCGCACCGTGCCGTCCGCGGTCAGCAGCGCCGTGCAATAGCGCGGGAAGCCGGCAATGCGACCGGCCGGGTCGCCGAGCCAGGCGGCCATCAGCTGGGCGCGCTCGCCATCGGTCTTGGCCCCGGTGGCCAGGGCGCGCACCGCCCGCCGGCAGGCCTCGGCATCGAAGCCGGCATCGTCGCAGGCGGCGGCGAGGATGGTCGCTTCGCTGTCGCCCGCCTCCAGGCCGAGCCGCCGCCGTGTCGCCGCCACAGCCCCCGCCAGCCCCCCGTTGCGCTCCAGCAGCCGCTGCACGCGGCCGCGGTCGCGCGCCAGTTCGGCCATCAATTCGGGGAAGCCGGTCTCGTGAATGCGGGCGGTGACCACCGCCAGGGCCTCGGCGAGGCCACCGGGTTCGGCGCGGGCGCGGGCCAGCACGCTTTCCTTGGCCTGCTCGAGCAATTCGCCGGCATCGCGCTCGTCGATCACCTGGAAGTGGGGGGCCAGGCCGGCTTCGAGCGGGAAGCGGCGCAGCACCGACTGGCAGAAGGCGTGGATGGTTTCGATATGCATGCCGCCCGGCGCGTCGAGGACGCGGGCGAACAGCCGGCGCGCCACGATGGCGTCGGCCGCTTCGGGCGTGCGGCCGAGCAGCCCCGCCAGCTCGGAATCGAGGCCGGCATCGGCGGCGGTGGCCCAATCCGCCAGCCGTTTGGCGATGCGGTTGGACATCTCGGCGGCCGCCGCCTTGGTGAAGGTCAGGCACAGGATCTTGTGCGGCGGGGTGCCGGCCAGCAGCAGCGCCAGCACCCGGTCGGTGAGCACCTTGGTCTTGCCGGTACCGGCGCTGGCCGCCACCCACACGCTGGCGCGGGGATCGGCGGCGCGGCGCTGGGCCGCATCGGCATGGGCGAGGAGCGTAGCGGTCATCGACGGCGTCCAATCGCCCTCTCCCGCCCCGCGGGAGAGGGAGGGACCCGCGCCCAACGGGCGTGGGAGGGTGAGGGAGCCGGGGATTCCGTGCTCGGGACTCCCTCACCCTCCCAGCCTGCGGCTGGGCCCCTCCCTCTCCCGCGGGGCGGGAGAGGGGCTGCTGCGGGCTGGTCGTCGCGGTTCGTCATTCCTCCTCCTCCCCCGCAACCGCCCATTCCTTGACCCGGGCGAGGTGGAGGTAGTCGGAATAGCGCGGCGCCATGTCGGGATGGGGCCGCGCCTCGTAGGGGGTGGCGGCGTCGTCGAAGGCGGCGACCAGGGCGCGCAAGCCCTCCAGCGCCGCTTCGGCCAACGCCCCGGGATCGTCGCCGGCGGGAATTTCCTCACCGCCGTCGGCGCCGCCCTTGAGGCGCCAGAACAGCAGCTGCGACACCTTGGCCGGCGCCACCCCTTCAAACCCTCCAGCCTCAGCGATGGCGGCTTCCAGCGGCAATTGGGGGGCGAAGCCGGCGGCCACCTCGCGCTTCTTCGGCGTCGCGCCGGTCTTGTAGTCGATCAGCGCCAGGCTGCCGTCGGCCAGCACGTCGACGCGGTCGGCGCGGGCGTGCAGCAGGAACGGCCCGCCGGGCGCCTCGATCTCCACCTTGCCCACGACCTCGCACAGGGTCCGGCGCAAGCCGGCGCGGCGTTGCCGCTCCATCGCCAGGAACCAGCGCGCCACCGACTGGAAGCGCGGCCACCAGAACGCCCACACCCCCGGCCGCGCCAGCACCTCGGCGAACACCTCTTCGCCGATGGCGGCGAGGCGGGCCTCGGCATCCTCGGGCAGCCGGAGCGGATGGGCGGCGAGGAAGCGCTCCAGCGCCCGGTGCACCAGATTGCCGTAATCGGCGGCGCCGGGATCGGCGTCGATCGGATCGAGCGCCCGCAGCCCCAGAACGTGGCGGGCGTAGACGGCATAGGGGTCGCGCATCCAGGTCTCGATCTCGGTGACCGACAGCCGGCGCGGCCGCGCCTCCACCGGCGGGCGGGGCGCCGGACGCTGCACCGGCACGCGGGCGGCGGGGGCGTCCAGCAGCGCCTGCCACTCCAGCCACTGCCCCCCATCGCCGGCGAAGGACAGGCCGGCGGCCGCCATCACCGCCTCCAGCCGCAGCAGCCAGCGCGACGGCACGGTGGGGGCGCCGTCGACGCGCACCGCCCGGGTCAGCACCACCTGGGGCGCGGCGAAGGCCTGGACGAAGTCGTGGGCGGACTGGCCGATGCGGCGCTCGGGCGGCGGCAGGCCGAAGGCGGCCTGCATCGGCCGGCTCATCCACGGGTCGGCGGCGGCGGCGGGCGGCCAGGTGCCCTCGTTGAGTCCGCCCAGCACCATCAGGTCGGCGTGTTGCAGGCGGGCCTCGATCGGCCCCCACAGGAATAGGCGGGGATGGCTGCCCCAGGCCGGCCGCACCGCCTGCCCGGCGAGCAGCGCGTCGAGCAGCGCCGGATAGCACCGCGGCGGCACGTCGCCCAGGGCGGCGGCGGCCTCGGTCAGTTCGGCGACGAAGGTGGCGGCGGCCTCGCCGGCCTCGCCCCGCCACAGCCGCGCCGGACCGGGCAGGCGGTCGTCGGCGGCCAGGGCCTCGGCGAATTCCATGTGGCGGCGCACCAGATCCGCCATCGGCTGCGCCTCGCCCGCCATCAGCTGGACGAACGGCCCGGCGATGTGGCCGAGATTGCCCAGGCGGGGGGCGTTGCCGGCCGCCTCCATCAGGCCGTCGAAGCCGGCGGCCGGACGGGGGCCGCGCAGGGCGGCGATCTCCAGGCGGCGCACCCAGGCGCGGAAGACGGCGACATCCTCGCCGCCGGCTGCCAAGGGATGCTTCAGGCAGGCCAGGGTGGCGTGCGGGGCGAAGCCGCCGGCCACCATCTCGGCGGTCAGGCGCAGGAAGGCGCCCGGTTCGGTCAGCCCCAGCGGGGTGCCTGCGGAATCGTCGATGGCGATGCCCCAGCGCTCCAGCTCCGCCGCCACCCGGCGCGCCAGGCCGCGGTCGGGGGTGACCAGGGCCGCCGTACGGCCGTCGATCTCCAGCGCCTGGCGCAGCATCAGGGCGATGGCGGCGGCCTCCTCGCGCGGACCGGGGGCGTCGAGGCGGGTCACCCCGGCCAGGGTGTCCGCGGCGAAGTCCGGCAGGCGGCGCCACGCCTCGCAGGTCGCCGCCGGGCGCAAGGCCTCGGACAGCAGGCGGCCGCGCCGGCCGCGCGGGTCGCCGCCGGCGAAGGCGGCGACGTCGCGGCGGTCGATGCCCAGCCGCTCCAGCAGCCGCTTCATGGCGTGCTGCGGGTGGGTGGAATCGACGGCGTCCCAGCCGGCATCGTCGAGGTCGGTGTCCAGGCCGGGCAGCACCACCCTGCCCCGCTTCAGCCGGGCGACCACCGCCAGCAGGTCGGCGGTGGCGGGGCGGCTGCCGGTCGAGCCGGCGGCGATCACCGGATGGTCGGGCGGCTGGCGGCGCCACGCCTCGGCCTGGGCGGCGATCACCCGGTTGCCGCGCTCCTGCGGGTCGAGGGCGTGGCGTGCGGCCAGGATGTTCGGCCAGGATTCGGTGAGGACCTTGAGGAAGGTCAGCGTCTGCTGCCAGTGCTCGGCCAGGTCCTGGGGCACCAGCCCTTCCAGGCGGTCGAAGGACAGCCGCTCGATCTGCACCGCGTCCAGCAGCCGAGCCAGTTCATCGGCCAGGCGCACCGCCTGGTCGGGCGACGGCGTCTGGCCGCCGCGGCCGCCGCCCATGGCCAGCACCAGGCGGGCGAGCAGCAGGCGGCGCTCCAGCACGCCGATCGCCGGCGCCACGTCGAGCGGCGCGTCGTCGGCCAGCGCCAGTTCGTCCTCGTCGACCGCGTCGATCGGCCGCATGCGGGGCAGCAGCAGCGGGCGGCCCTGCGACTGGCGCAGGAAGGCGTCCCGGAGCGCGCGGGCGGCGCGGCGGTTGGGCAGCAGAACCTCGGCCGCGGCCAGGGCGAGGGGGTCGCCCGCGGCCTCGGCCAGCATCGCCGCCGCCAGGGTGTCGACGAAGGGCAGGCCGGGAGGGATGGTGAAGACACGGGCGGTCATGAACCCTCGCCAGGAATTGCCGGGTAGATCACCCCTCCTCGTCCCGCAGCAGCGCCTCCACCGCAGGCAGGGCTTCGGGCGTGCCGACGTGGTACCAGCGTCCGTCATGGACGATGGCGGACAGCCGCCCCCGCTCGGCCGCCCGGTCGTAGAGCACGTTCAGCGAGAACTTGCCCGAAGGCGCGCCGTCGAACAAGCGGGGATGCAGGATCTGCACGCCGGAGAACAGGAACGGCGCCGACGCCCGCGCGCCGCGGCGGCTGGGAAGCCCGCCCGGTTCGAGGAAGAAGTCGCCCTTGCCCTCGTAGCCGAAGGCGGTTCCGATCGGTTGCAGCAGCAGCAGGGCGTCCATCCGCCAGGGTTCCCAGGCGGCGGCCAGGCGGGACAGCGCCGGCACCGCCCCGTCCGTCCACACGATGTCGCTGTTGACCACGAAGAACGGCTCGGCGCCCAGCAGCGCCAAGGCGTTGGCGACACCGCCGCCGGTCTCCAGCAATTCCTCCTCGTGCACCAGGGTGATGCCGGGGCGGCCGGCCAGGTGTTCGCCGATCCGCTCGGCCAGCCAGTGGGTGTTGACCACCATGCGCCCGATGCCGAAGGCGGCGAGATGGTCGAGCGCCCGGTCGAGCATGGTCCGCCCCGCCACCGCCACCAGCGGCTTGGGCGTGGTCAGGGTGATCGGCCGCATGCGCAGGCCGAGGCCGGCGGCCAGCACCATGGCGGCGTTCATGGCCGCGGCACCGAACGGCGGGCCGCCGGGATGTGGCGGTCGAGCCAGCCGGCGATGCCGGCCAGGGCGGGATGGGCCAGCGCTTGCTCCAGGAGGCGCCACACCCTCGGGATGTGGACCAGGTAGGTGGGCTTGCCGTCGCGACGGCACAGGCGGGTGAAGATGCCGATCACCTTGGCGTGGCGCTGCGCCGCCAGCACCGCCCACGAGGCGGCGAAGGCCGTGCCGTCGAGGCCGGGAACCTGGGCCAGGTAGCGCGCCTTCATGCGGGCGACCAGCCCCGGGTCGATGTCGCGGCGGGCGTCCTCCAGCAGCGACATCGGGTCGTAGGTCAGCGGGCCCGCCACCGCGTCCTGGAAGTCGAGCAGGCCGCAGGCCTTGATGCCGTCGCGCCCCAGCAGCAGCAGGTTGTCGACGTGGAAGTCGCGCAGCACCAGGGTGTCGGGCACCGATCGGGCGACCGGAAGCGCGGCCCGCCACAGGTCGAGGTATTCCGCCCGCGCCCCGGCCTCGGTGTCCCGCTCCAGCACCGCCGGCATGTACCAGTCGGTGAGCAGCGCCGCCTCGGCCAGCAGGCGCTCGTCGTCGTAGGGCGGCACCCCGGCGGGAACGGCGTCGGCGCGGCGGTGGAGGTCGGCCAGCAGGTCCACCGCCAGCGCATAGAGCGTCTCCTCGTCGGCGCCGGCGGCGAGCAGGCGGGTATATGTGTCGTCGCCCAGATCCTCGAGCAGCAGCAGCCCCGCCTCGGCATCGACCGCCAGCAATTGCGGCGGCGAATAGCCCAGGGCGGCGAGGTGGCGGGCGATGGCGACGAAGGGGCGGACGTCCTCCTTGGGGGGAGGCGCATCCATCAGCACGGCGACCCGGGCGCCGTCGGCCACCCGGTCGTAACGGCGGAACGAGGCGTCGCCGGCCAGGCGCGCGCGCCTCGCCCCGCCCCAGCCGGCGGCCGTGAGGAAGTCCCGGATCAGCGTGTCGCGCGGGGTGGTCATGGCAGGTCTCCGATACGGTCGTCCCACTGTTCGCGGGAGGTCAAGGCGGCACGCCGGCAATCGGGTGCGGCGGCGGACAGGGCGACGTCGAGCCGGCGCCGGGGCAGCAGGGGGCCCATCCGTTCCGGCCACTCGATCAGCACGATGCCGTCGGACAGGGCGTCCTCGATGCCCAGTTCGAGGCAGTCGTCCGGCCGCGTCAGCCGGTACAGGTCGAAATGCCAGATGGTGGCGGCGGCGGCGTCATAGGTCTGGACCAGGGTGAAGGTGGGACTGGGAACCTCTTCGTCCGCCCCCGCCAGCGCCTGGATGAAGGCGCGCGCCAGCGTGGTCTTGCCGCTGCCCAGCGTGCCCGACAGCGCCAGCACGTCGCCGGCGCGGGCACGGGCCGCCAAGGCCCGGCCCAGCATGCGGGTGGCCGCCTCGTCGGCAAGGTCGAGAACACGGGTTTCACTCATGTTCGTGCTTGTAGCCTGCCCGCTTGAGGGCCGCAAATACCCAAACGGAGAAAATGCGCCATCGCCCCCTTTTCAATACTGAACGGTTTGGTTTAGTTTTCAGGGATGGTACGGATTTCCCCTCCCTCGCGCCGGACGCCCAAGCGGGACGCCATCCTCGACGCGGCCCAGTGCAGCTTCCTGGATCTGGGCTACGCGGCCACCAGCATGGATCTGGTGGCCAGCCGCGCCGGCGTGTCGAAAGCCACCATCTACGCCCATTTCGAGGGCAAGGAAGCGCTGTTCGCCGCCGTCGTCCACCGTCGCTGCGAGCGCGAATTCCTCAACGCCGACGCCTGGCCCGAGGCGGCCGACGCGCGCACCACGCTGGCCGCCGTCGGCGCCCATGTGCTGGGCGTGCTGATTGCCGCCGACACGTTGGCGCTGTACCGGGTGGTGGTGGCCGAGGCGGCGCGCCAGCCGGAACTGGCGCATGCGTTCTGGGAAGCCGGGCCGAGCCGCGGCCGGGCGCGCATCACGGCGCTGTTCGCCGATCTGGCCGGGCGCGGCGAACTGGCGATTGCCGATCCCTGGGTGGCCGCCGACCAGTTCGTCGGCATGCTGCGGGCAGAAGTGTTCTTCCGGGCACTGCTCGGCCTGCCGCCGGCCGAAGGGCGCGAACCGGCCGCGACCGTAACGGCGGCGGTGGAGACGATGCTGACGGCGTATGCGCCTTAGCCGCTATTCCCCCGCCGCGCGCTGCGTCTGGCGGAAAGGATGGGCCGGGTAGACCCCGAGGATGCGCACCTCGTGGCTGAAGAAATCCAGTTCCTCCAGCGCCAGGCGCAGGCTGCGGGTAGCCGGGTGGGCCTCGACGTCGACGTAGAACTGGGCGGCGACGAATTCGCCCGAGACCAGGTAGCTTTCCAGCTTGGTGATGTTGACCCCGTTGGTGGCGAAGCCGCCCAGCGCCTTGAACAGGGCGGCCGGGACGTTGCGCACCCGGAACACGAAGGTGGTGACGCAGGGCTGGTTGGGGTTGGGCTCGACCGCGTCGCGCGCCAGCACCAGGAAGCGGGTGGTGTTGTGGGGGGCGTCCTCGACCCCGGCCTTCAGCGATTGCAGGCCGTAGATCTCGCCGGCCAACTGCGAGGCGATGGCGGCGCGGCTGGAATCGCCCGAAGCGGCGATCTCGGCGGCGGCGCCGGCGGTGTCGGCCCCGATCACCGCCCGCAATCCCAGCTGGCGGATCAGCGCCCGGCATTGGCCGAGGGCATGGACGTGGCTTTCCACCGTGCGGATGGTTTCCAGCGTCGCCCCCGGCACCGCCAGGAGGTGATGGCTGACCCGCTCGAAATGCTCGCCGATGATGTGCAGGCCGGCATAGGGCATCAGCTGGTGGACGTCGGCCACCCGCCCGGCCACCGTGTTGTCGATGGGGATCATGGCGTAGCGGGCGCGGCCTTCGCGCACCGCGGCGAAGGCATCCTCGAAGGTGGCCGAGGGCAAGGGCTGCATCGCCGGGAAGGCGTTGGTGCAGGCGACGTGGGAATAGGCGCCGGGCGCCCCCTGGAAGGCAATGGCGCGGGCGGGATCGGGGGTGTCGGTCATGGGGCGGTGTTATCGACCCGCCGGCGCGCGCTGTCAATCGCCCGACCCTTGCGCCGGTTCATCGCCCGCGTCATCTTCGCTCCATGATACCGGCCACCATCCCCCGCGCCGCGCTGGTCACCGGCGCCGCCCGCCGCATCGGCAGGGCGGTGGCGCTGCATCTCGCCGATCAGGGCTTCGCCGTCGCCCTCCATTGCTTCCGCTCGGCTGCCGAGGCCGAGGCGCTGGCCGAGGACATCCGCCGCCGCGGCGGCCGGGCGCAGGCGTTGGCGGCGGACCTCGCCGACGAGGCGGCGGTGGGCGGCTTGGTGGCGGCGGCGGCGGCGATGGTGGGGCCGCTCGGCGTGCTGGTCAACAACGCCTCGACCTTCGAGCGCGACGAGGCGCTGACCGCCACCCGCGCCAGCTGGGACCTGCACATGGATGTCAATCTGCGCGCCCCCTTCGTGCTGTCCCAGGACTTCGCCCGCCAGCTGGCCGACAGCGCCGAGGGGGTGGTGATCAATCTGCTGGACCAGCGCGTCTGGAACCCGACCCCGCATTTCACCACCTACACCCTCAGCAAGGCGGGGCTGTGGACCCTGACCCAGACCCTGGCCCTGGCCCTGGCGCCACGCATCCGGGTGGTGGGGATCGGCCCCGGCCCTGCGCTGCCCAGCCACCGGCAGACCTCCCGGCAATTCGCCGCCCAGGCGGCGCGCACGCCCCTCGGCCGCGCCACCTCGCCCGACGAGATCGCCGCGGCGGTGGGCTACATCCTGTCGGCGCCGTCGCTGACCGGGCAGATGATCGCCCTCGACGGCGGCCAGCACCTGGACTGGGCGCCCGGTGGCGGATCGGCCGAGGAATAAGCCCGGAAAACCGCCGCCGGTCATCAGTTTGAAAGTTTTGCACAACCGCCGTCGAGGCCACGTCCTTGCGTGCCGCAGTGCAGCAGAATACGGAAGTTTACCGGGCAGTTACAGACGGTTAACCCTTGACATAGGCTAACCCTTTGAAAACGATGAACTTCATCATTTTGCATAGAATTTGGGCAAGGCGGTCAACGCCAGGGAGAGCCTGGGGGCGCACACCCGTGACCCGGGCTTGCACACAGACTTATCCACAGATTCCGTGGATATCCCAATTTGCGGACTGGATCCGCCTTTGGAATGAAGGACCTATCCCTTTGTGCCAGCGATGAACGACGATCCCGACCCCTGCCTTTCGACCGGAGAGACGATCGCCGGCCCTGCCGCCGGCCTTGCGGTGATCGTGCGCAATCTTGACACGATGCCGTCGGTCCCCGGGGTCTACCGCATGCTGTCGGCCAAGGGCGATGCCCTTTACGTCGGCAAGGCGAAGAACCTGAAGAAGCGGGTCGCCGCCTATGCCCGGCCCGAGCGCCTGCCGCTCCGCCTGCAACGGATGATCGCCGAGACCGCGGCGATGGAGGTGGTGACCACCCACACCGAGGTCGAGGCGCTGCTGCTGGAAAGCAACCTGATCAAGCGCCTGGCGCCGCGCTACAACATCCTGCTCCGGGACGACAAGTCGTTCCCCTACATCCTGGTTACCGGCGATCACGAGTGGCCGCAGATCGTCAAGCACCGCGGCGCCCGCTCGCGCAAGGGCGCCTATTTCGGCCCGTTCGCCTCGGCCGGCGCGGTCAACCAGACGCTGGCGGCGCTGCAGCGCGCCTTCCTGCTGCGCTCGTGCTCGGATTCGGTGTTCGCCAGCCGCACCCGGCCGTGCCTGCTGCACCAGATCAAGCGCTGTTCGGCGCCCTGCGTCCAGCGCATCGCCCACGCGGAATACCTCGGCCTGGTCGAGGAGGCGCGCGCCTTCCTGTCCGGCCACAGCCAAGCCATCCAGCAGGGCCTGGCGGCGCGGATGGAGGCGGCCGCCGAGACGATGGAATACGAGCAGGCGGCGGTCTTCCGCGACCGCATCCGGGCGCTGTCGCAGATCCAGGCCCACCAGGACATCAACCCGCTGGAGATCGCCGAGGCCGACGTGGTCGCCCTCTACCATGCCGGCGGCGCCACCTGCATCCAGGTGTTCTTCTTCCGCGCCGGCTGCAATTACGGCAACCGCGCCTATTTCCCCGCCCATGCCCAGGACGCCGAGCCGCCCGAGGTGATGGCCGCCTTCCTCGGCCAGTTCTACGCCGACAAGCAACCGCCGCGCGAGATCGTGGCCAATATCGCGCCGGCCGAATGCGCCATCGCCGCCGCCGCGCTGTCGGAAAAGGCGGGGCGCAAGGTGGCGATCGTCATTCCCAAGCGCGGCGACCGCCGCCGGCTGGTCGACCACGCCCTCGACAACGCGCGCGAGGCCTTGGGCCGCCGCCTCGCCGAAAGCGGCGCCCACCGCAAGCTGCTCGAGGGGGTGGGCCGGCTGTTCGGCCTCGACGGCCCGCCGGGACGCATCGAGGTTTACGACAACAGCCACATCCAGGGCGCCATGGCGGTGGGCGGCATGATCGTCGCCGGCCCCGAGGGCCTGGTGAAATCGGCCTACCGCAAGTTCAACATCCGCACCGAGGGCCTGGTGCCCGGCGACGATTACGCCATGATGCGCGAAGTGCTGGAGCGCCGCTTCCGCCGCGTCCAAAAGGAGGACCCCGACCGCGACCGCGGCCTGTGGCCGGATCTGGTGCTGATCGACGGCGGCCAGGGCCAGCTCAATGCCGTCTGCGCGGTGTTCGCCGACCTCGGCATCGCGGACGTGTTGCCGGTGGCGGTGGCCAAGGGGCCCGACCGCGACGCCGGGCGCGAGCGCTTCTTCCTGCCGTCGCGCCCGCCGTTCTCGCTGGAGCCCAAGGACCCGCTGCTGTACTTCCTTCAGCGCCTGCGCGACGAGGCGCACCGCTTCGCCATCGGGTCGCACCGGGCGCGGCGGTCGGGGGCGATCGGCCGTTCGGCCCTGGACGAGGTGCCGGGGATCGGCGCCCGGCGCAAGAAGGCGCTGCTGCACCATTTCGGCTCGGCGCGCGAAGTGGCCGGTGCCGGCTTGGCCGATTTGGAGGCGGTTTCATGCATTTCGAAGGCTATGGCCAAAAAAATCTATGACCACTTCCACCCGCAGGACTAATATTTCGTCTCCCCTCGACCGGAGCCAACCGCGTGCGCCCTTCATGGTGACCAGCCTTCCCAATTTGCTGACCCTGTCGCGGATCGTGGTGATTCCACTGGTGGTGGCGACCTTCTATTTCGACGGGGCGGCCCCGCGCTGGGCCGCCTGCGGCCTGTTCGTCGCCGCCGCGGTGACCGACTGGTTCGACGGCTATCTGGCGCGCACCCGCAACCAGGTGTCGTCGCTGGGGCGTTTCCTCGACCCCATCGCCGACAAGCTGCTGGTGGCGTCGGTGCTGTTCATGCTGGCGGCATTCCAGCGGGTCAGCGTGTTCAGCGTGCTGCCGGCGGCGGTCATCCTGCTGCGCGAGCTGCTGGTCTCCGGCCTGCGCGAATTCCTTGCCGAGGTGCGGGTGGGCATGCCGGTGACCAGGCTGGCCAAATGGAAGACCGGCATCCAGATGGTGGCGCTGCCGGTCCTTCTGGTCGGCGACGCCGGCCCGATCTTCCTCGACACCCGCGTGCTGGTGCTGACCACCCCGCTGCTGGGCGAGACCTGCCTGTGGGTGGCGGCGCTGCTGACCCTGGTCACCGGATGGGATTACCTGCGGGCGGGGCTCGAGCACATGCATGCCAATCCGTCGCCGCCCAAGGCGCCGGAACAGCGCGACACCCGCCCGGCTTCGACCGGGGCCGAGTGACGGCGGCCTTCCCCGGCCCGGGCATCACTTCGCCAGCTGGGCGCGGATGGCCAACAGTTCCTGCCGCCGCTCTGCGGTCGTCTCGGGGTAGGCCATGTCAAGGCCGTCGAAGACGTCAAGGATGATCTGCGACACGATCAGCCGGGCATTTTCCTTATCGTCGGCGGGAACGACATACCAGGGCGCGACTCGGGTGCTCGTCGCACCGAGGCATTCCTCATACGCCGTCATGTACTGCTTCCAGAATTTCCGCTCCTCGATGTCGGCAAGGCTGAATTTCCAGTTCTTTTCCGGCGCGTCGATGCGTTCGAGGAAGCGCTTTCGCTGCTCCTCCTTCGAGAGATGGAGGTGGAATTTCACGATGCGGGTGCCGTTGACATGGAGATGTCTCTCCAAGTCCACGATGGAGCGAAAGCGGTCGCGCCAGACCGTCATGTCGTCGGGGGCCGCGCCTGGAATTCCCTCGCTGCGCAGGACCTCGGGATGCACGCGGGCGATCAGCACCTCCTCGTAATAGGATCGATTGAAGATGCCGATCCGCCCCCGCTCCGGCAGATCGCGGGTGGTGCGCCAGAGAAAATCGTGTTGCAGCTCCGCGGGGCTGGGATGCTTGAAGCTGAATACCTGGCAGCCTTGGGGGTTGACCCCGGACATCACGTGCCGGATGGCGCCGTCCTTTCCCGCCGCGTCCATCGCCTGGAAGATCAGCAGGAGGGCATGGCTGTTGGAAGCGTAAAGAAGCTGCTGTTGCCGGCTGAGCCGACCGACATGCTCGGCCAGCAGGGCCTGATATTGCTCCTTCGACTTGTACACGGGATCGACGATCGTCGGCCACTTCTTGAGATTGACCTCGGTCTCTTCGCGCACCCGAAAGTCCTTTGAATTGATCTTCATTTTGATCCTTTCGGCATGGCCCCGCTCAAGCGATCCGCGGGCGGGCGAAAACGGGAACCTTCACGGCGTCCACAAATGCCGGCGTTCGCGAATGCTGTAGATGGTCGCCTGGCTGCCGAAAACCAAGGCGACAAAGGCTTCGGTTCGCAAAGCCGGGCCGGCTTCGATGGGAACCGGCAGCGGGTCGTCGAGCCATGGCATGCCGAAACACTATTCGCTTTTCTTGATCTTGAGATCACTTCTGACCGATGTGACGCCTTCGGTGGCGCGCGCGATTGCAACAGCCTTGTCCGCTTCTTCCTTGGTTTGGACGTTGCCGCTCAGGACGACTGCGCCCTGGCCGTCGGTATCGACATCGATATGCACCAGGCTGCTCATCTTTTCGTCGGCCAGTTTGGCCTTGATCTTGGCCGTTATGGCCGAGTCCTGGAGGTACGCCAGGGGGTGCGAACGGTCGGATTCAGGATCGGCGGCATAGACGGACGCGGCGGCCATCAAGGTTCCGATGACGAGACCGGCTGTCGCGAATATTGCTTTCATGGCCAGTCCTTTCTCATGCGTTGGACGGTGGCCAAGGCGCTGGCCGTGGCCGATCAGACATACTATCTGGGGTCCGGAATTCAGCCTTCGGGAAGGGCATTTGGGGGGATCGCCATCCCCAGTCCCGCACGAATCACCCGAAGCGGTTCGCCCGTCCGAAAGGCGGGAACACGCGGCGAGCCCTCGGCGTTTGTCATGCAATGATCATCATGCATGTCGCCGCGGCGTCGCTGGTCTTCGCCTTCGCGGGGGCCGTCGTGGCCGTTGCGACCGGCCCGGAGTTGATCGGTATCGCCTCGTCGTACGGCCCCGGGTTTGACGGCCATCCCACCGCCATGGGCGAGATCTTCGAGCGCGATGATCTTACGGCCGCCAGCCGCAGCCTGCCGTTGCCGTGCGTCATCCGCGTCACCAACCTCGGCAACGGCCGCACGCTGGTCCTGCGCGTCAACGACCGCGGTCCCTACGTGACCGGGCGCATCCTTGATGTCTCGGAGCATGCCGCCGATCTGCTGGATTTCCACCGCCAGGGCTTGGCGCGGGTGCGCATCGACATCCTGTTCCCCGAGGACTCCGCAGGGGTCCCCGATGGCGCGCCCGACGCGAGCCAGACGTCCCAGGCGCCGGAGTGAGGGCGACGTCGCGATCCGGTCTTGTCCGACCATCGAGCATGGCGCAATGCCATGATGCTGAGGCTGTTGGTCATTGCCGCCGCGCCCTCGGCATCACCGCGCTGTGGGCATGCCTCGGTGTGGTGACGGCCTGCGCGACGGTGCCGGACTTCGATCAGGACGGCGGGCAAGCGGCGGGATCGAAGCCGCACATCGTCGGCGCGCATGGGCCGCTCACCGCCAGCCGGAGCAAGGCCCTGCTCGAACGCATGAGCACCGAGCCCGGAGAGGCCGGGATGCTCGAACGCCACCTTGCGATCGAGCAGGCGGTGGCGGACGGCCCGCTGATCGCAGGAAACCGCGTCGATATCCTGCGCGACGGCCCGGAATCGTTTCATGCGATCTTCGCCGCCATAGCAGGCGCCAAAGATCACGTCGATCTCGAATACTTCACGCTTGAGGACGTCGAAAGCGACGGACTGCGTCTCGGCGACCTGCTCACGGCAAAGCGACGGGCCGGCGTCGCCGTCAACGTGATCTACGACAGCTACGGATCGAGCAGCACGCCGGCATCCTTCTTCGAGCGCCTGAAACAGGCCGGAATCAACGTTGTCGAATTCAACCCGATCAATCCTTTGGATGCGACCAACAGCTATGCGCTCAATGATCGGGACCATCGCAAGATCCTGGTGGTCGACGGAACCACCGCGATCATCGGCGGCGTCAATCTGAGCACCACCTATCAAAGCAAATCACCGGGAAAGTCGGTGGCTCCCGAGGGCAAATCGTCCGAACACTGGCGCGACACCGACCTTCGAATCGAGGGACCGGCGGTGGCGCGACTGCAAACGCTGTTCTTCGATCACTGGGCCACGCAAAAGGGCCCGCCGTTCATGAGTGCGGACTATTTCCCCAGGGTGGCGGCGAAAGGCCGGGAGGTCGTGCGCATCCTCGGCAGCACGCCCGACAATTCCGTTCCCCAATACTACGTGACGCTGCTGTCCGCGATCCGCAACGCCGAGAAGAGCATCACCATCAGCGCCGCCTATTTCGTCCCGACGCATCAGGAGATGGAGGACTTGATCGATGCGGCGCGGCGCGGGGTCGATGTCCGGCTGCTGCTGCCCGACCAGAGCGATTCCGCCCGCGCCATCGCCGTCGCGCATTCCCGCTATTCCGACCTGCTGGAGGCGGGGGTGAAAATCTATGAAACGCACGGACTGATTCTCCACACCAAGACCGTCGTCGTCGACGGCGTCTGGTCGGCCATCGGATCGTCGAATTTCGATCAGCGCAGCGTCCTGTTCAACGACGAGGTCGATGCCGTCGTGCTGGGAAGCGGCACGGCCCAGGCCATGGAAACCATGTTCGCCGATGACTTGGCGAAGGCTCGGCAGATCGACCTTGCCGCGTGGGACAAGCGCCCGTTGTCGCAAAGGATCGGCGAATTCTTCTCGCGCATTTGGCAGACGTTGCTGTAGGGCAAGTGGGCGTCACGGCGCGTGCTTGTTCGCACTCTTCTCGACGGCCTGCCCCGCGTCGGACAGATCCTCTCCGGCTCCCGCCGTGGTGTGGCAGGCGCCCAGCAGCGTCGCCGCACCCAGTAGCGCCAGCAGGGCTAGCGCCGACAACCTCGCTCTCTTGAACATGTCAATTTCCCATGGTTGAGCGGTTCACATAATGGCGATCAGCCGTAAAGCGAGGGATCTCTTGTGCGTTACCTCCTACGGGGCGGACTCGACCTTTGCCGCGGGGAACGATCGGCGCGCGCAATTGTTGGCCTCATGCCCCTCGGCGCGCTTCGGCAAGGTGCGTGAATTCCGACCGCGCCGCAATCCGCGGTCGCGCTAGACGAGGCCAGAGGAGGACGGGCGATGGGAACAATCCTGCTTATCGTGGTGCTGATCCTGCTGTTCGGCGGCGGCGGCGGCTATTTCGGCTATAGTCGCTATGGCACGCGCGGGCTGGGGGGCGTCCTCGGCCTCTTACTCATCATCGTCGTCGTGCTCTGGCTGCTGGGCGGCCTCCAGGGCCTGTCGTTGGGCCGCCTATGACCCCCGCATCGTTTCCGGTCGAGCCCATCGTCGCCCTGGTGGGCGGCATTTTTACGTGAGACGTCGAGGAGCCCAAAAGAATCATGGAGTGGCCCCTGGCTCAGCCAATCTTGGGTTGCGCCGGCAACGGCATCCCCACCCCGGAGTCTTGCCCCAGTTGCCCCGATTGGCTCCTACGGATATGGCAGGTCAAGAAACTCTTTCCACCCTTCCGGTCCGATTCCCAATTCACCAATAAACGGAAATGCCGCAATAAATAAATAATAGACCGTCATGACATTCGCCGTCGTCAACAGCGATCCCATTACTAACTGGGCCACTAAGTTGTTGCTTCCGAAAAACCAGTTCCAGGCGATGGACGCGAACAAACCAACGAAAATAGTCGTCCACAGCAACGCCTGCAGTCGTCCCGAAGCGGCGCTCAGGCGACCCGTTCTATTATCCGATACCCGCATCAACATTTGATTGGCGCTGAAGATGATCGCGCTTTCCCGGGCATCGATCGGGGCAATTTTGGCATAGGCGGCAAACATGTCTTTAAATTTTCTAGATGACTCGACGCTTTCATTTCCGCGCGCCATGGCCGGGAACTCATCGTCCACCACGCTTTTCACATAAGCACGTACGGCTTTTCGCACATCTTCGGCTTCCGGGCCCGATAAACCCGCCATGGCCTGGTCGAAATAGCCGATTGCATTCAACTCATTGTTGACATAGGCGCTTGCATTGCTATAGCGGGCGGATTGCTCGATCAAGACAAAAGCCAGGATGCCGGTGAATACCTGCGCCAAATAGGTGAATTTGAAACCCGCCACAAAGTTGTTTTCGATCAACTGTGCGGTGACGACGTAATTGTTGACAAGAAGAACGCCAATTGTGCTCAAGCCGATCCCTAACGATATGAAGATGATCGCAATGACATGCAACGGCAGTTCGGCAAGGGAATAAAGCGTTTCCACGTCGGTACGAAGCTCCCATCGGCTAATTCAGCACCCGAAGAAACGGATGTGGCGGTATGTAAAGGTCCCCTTTGAAGGGAAAGGATAAGGTCAGAACAAAAAACACGCAGCACATCATTGCTACCACGAGAAGGGCCTGCAGGGCCACCTTGGTCAGAAGTGTCGGCAATGCGAAGACCCATCCTAACGCAATCGTCAAGATGACAGAGATCACCAGGCCGCCGGACACCAACAGGCCGTTCGGGTGTATGGCGGCGGCCAGGCGGTAGCCACGATATTTGACGACATGCCCAAGGACGCTGGCCGAAGTTTTCAGCATTTCACGCTGGTGTGCAGTCCGCGGCTGTACTTGTCCGTAGCGAAGAACCAGGACCTGCAGCGCATCGGCCGCCTTTTTGCTTTCCTTGCCCTGCTCCATGGTCCGCCATTCGTCCACGGTCACCGCGGTGGCATACCGGTCTATGGCATCCTTCAGGTCCACCGCCACTGGTTCGTCGAACACGGCGGCAATGTTTTTCAGAAAAATCAACGAACTCCCCTCTAGGCCTACGTTCCTATTCAAATCATTGTAGTCGACCCAGGACAACGTCAGCGGCAAAAGCAGAAAAGACAGAAAGAATGGCTCAAGGAATTCGAATTTGAACCCGCCGACATGATTGTTCTCTCTTAGGTGGAAAATTGTATAAAACCGATCGACAACGACGATGCCGATGGTGGAAAACACCAATCCCAGGGTAATTACTAATGCGTTGATCTGCCAGAGTGCAAATTCGTTGAAGATCTCGGAAATCACGGCCGTGTCACCGACATCCCAGGAGCGGGCAAGCCGGATTGACGATGGTTATGGCGCACATCGCCATCACAGATCCTCGTAGATTTCAGCGAAGGGCTGATTGCTGACAGCTATTTCACCGATAAGTGGGTTATTGAGAGCGCAGGACATATAGACGACCGTGACGATGGCAAGGGCCAAAATTGACGACATCAGAAGCTGTAAGCGCGGGAATGTGCTTCCATAAATCCAGACGAATATGAGAGATATCAAAGCCAGCGTAACATTTACAACCATAACCAGGGGGAGCAAGTCATCATTGACGGCATTGTACCGATCCTGTCGAAAATCCACCACCCTTAAGAGATACTCGCGCGCCAGTTCCAATATATTCTTGTCGGATGAATTTTTTACATCAAAATTCAGGAATTCTGCAAATATATCCCGAATGGCTTTCTTCGCTTCCGGACTGGCTTCGCCGCTAACATTGGCCTGCCACTCGTCTTCGACAACGGCCTTGGCGTAGCGCCGCACCATGTCACGCAAATGCTCGCGATTAGGCGATGATGACTGGGCAATCAGCCGATCGAATGAAACCAGCGCCCCGGCCTCGTTGCTGACGGCTTGTTCCACGGCTTCGTATTTCATCGCCCCGGCAATCAGCGGAAAGAAGAAAAACGAGGCGAATATCTGAGCCAAATAGACGAACTTGAAGCCTCCGATCACGTTGTTGTCGATCAATTCGGACGTGGTGAACAACGTCCGAAAGAGCATCATGCCCGCCAACGCGAAGATGATCCCGGCCAGGACCAGCGCCCCATAGCCAGTCGCAAAGGGCAGCCGGCAAATGCCCTGACTTAGGGCGCTGACGTCGGCCAGGGAGAACAATCGGGGTAGATCGAAGGCGTGGTTAGAAATCGCCATGAGTCAATTTACCAGTGGAATGCCAATGTTGCGAAATGCGGCCGAGTTGATTGCCAGGGATCCTCGGAAAGGATGGTCGAGGAGAATGGCAAAATACATTAGCCCCATAAACGCACTGACAATAATCGCTGTCATGACGAGCTGAAGCATAAGATCATTGTTACCGAATAACCAGGTAAGGACTATCGCCATTGCCGTCATTGACCAGAGGATGGCCCAGACGAGATTAGCGATATGAATGTTGCCGGCTGATGCCAATCTCAGGTCACGGCTGTCGACGATCTGCATGAACAATTCACACGCTTCCAGATAAGCTGGTTCGTTTTGGCCGGCAGCGGGATTGACCGACATCAGACGACGATAAACGTCGCGGATATATCCGGCGGTCTTGGGGCTGGCGGCGTGCTCATCGGCCAATGTCGACCATTCATCTTCCACGACGCTTAACGCATAGCGCTTCACGGAATACTGCAGGTCATACTGGGATTTTTGGTCGAAGCGTCCGACAGCGTCATGAAACAGGCGGATGGCCCTGGCTTCGCGTGAGGTGGCGCGCACCGAGTCGGCATAGCGCACGCCACAATCAATCAGTATAAACGTCAGCATGGCGGCGAAGACCTGTCCATAAGAAACGAATGCAAAACCGCCGATCACGTTATTTTCCACCAAGGCCCGCGGCCCCGCCATGGCCCGCGCGAGAATGATGCCGCCACCGGCCGCCAGGACGCCGCAGCCGATCATCAGACTTGTGCCGGAAACTACGTCAAGTCCGGCGACGAACTGACCCAATTTGTGTGCGTTTTCAAAGGCAGACCGCAGAGTTGGATTCATCTGAGCCGACATTTACCAGATAGGGGGCGTCCGCCGCCTAATTGGCGCGATATTACCCGGATGCCGGCTCAAACGGAAGCTGGAACCGCGTGGCGATAGAGAGCCGGCCCGGGAAATTCGGACGGGACGACAAGTGATGGTTTCACAGACGGCAGGGGCGGAAGCCCGGTAGGTTCTGCGCCATCGCCCGCCTTCTTGTGGGCGCGCCGTCAATCGGAGGGGAACCATGGCGCACGATGAAGCAAGTTTGGCCGATGCTGCGGAATTCGGGTTCGGGTCTGCGATACGCCCAACAGCAGGCCGCGCAGTCTACCGGACCCAAGCTCGATAGGATCGATCCGTTCTCGCTCAAAGCGCTCCAAGCCAACCGCGCCTACCTGAACACCCCCGGCATGAAGTCGATCACCGACAGGTTCACCCCACAGGCGCTCAGGGCGGCAGGGTTCCCGATAAGGGAATGAGGCAGTGAGCCGAGCGCCCTTGCTGCTGCCTTCATCAGCCGGCCGACCCGACGCAAGGGCCGCGCCTGGCGCCACCGCCAATCACCACCTGTGCTGCCAGGCAGGCGGCACCGGTAAGGCAAAGAGGTTCCCACTGACTTCGGTCGGTGGGGGCCTCCTTTTTCTGCCCACGACCTGTGTGGAAATCCTGTGTGGACCGCCAGCCCAAGCCATCTTTAGCGGCTTGATTTCATAGGCTTTCTTGGGCTGTATGGAAATTGGCGGAGGGGGCGGGATTCGAACCCGCGATACGGCTCAACACCGTATACACACTTTCCAGGCGTGCGCCTTCAACCGCTCGGCCACCCCTCCGGCGCGGGCGCGAAGGCCCAGCGAGGGGGGTGACCGTACACGAGCGCCCATCGCCACGCAACCCCCGTGCCGCCTTCCGATTCGCCGAAATCCAATGCATGTTGCTCCTGATTGCCGTGGTGACGGCGGCGAGCGTCGACGCGGTGATGGCGTTCGGCTCGGCCGAGCATGCCGACGGCGGCACTGGCGCTTCCGGCGCTAGGCGCTAGCCCGCGGTCAGTCGTCGCCCATCTTGAGGGCGGCCAGGAACGCCGATTGCGGGATCTCAACCCTGCCGAACTGGCGCATCCGCTTCTTGCCTTCCTTCTGCTTGTCCAGCAGCTTGCGCTTGCGGCTGACGTCGCCGCCGTAGCATTTGGCCAGCACGTCCTTGCGCAGGGCGCTGATCGTCTCGCGCGCGACGATGCGCCCGCCGATCCCGGCCTGGATGGCGATCTGGAACATCTGGCGCGGAATCAGGTCCTTCAGGCGCTGGCAGATCGATCGGCCGCGGCTCTCGGCATTGGCGCGGTGGACGATGAACGACAGCGCGTCGACCGGATCCTGATTGACCATGATGGTCACCTTGACCAGGTCGCTCTCGGCATAGCTGTCGATATCGTAGTCGAAGCTGGCATAGCCGCGGCTGATCGACTTCAGCCGGTCGTAGAAGTCGAACACCACCTCGTTCAGGGGCAGGCGGTAGACCGCCATGGCGCGGTTGCCGGCATAGGTGAGGTCGAGCTGCTGGCCGCGCCGCTCGGTGCACAGCCCCAGGATCGAACCGAGATATTCGTCGGGCACCATCACGGTGGCCTTGATCCACGGCTCCTCGACATGGTCGATGCGGGCCGGGTCGGGCATGTCGGCCGGGTTGTGCAGTTCCAACTGCTCGCCGTTGGTGAGGTGGACCCGATAGACCACCGACGGCGCCGTGGTGATCAGGTCCAGATTGAATTCCCGTTCGAGCCGCTCCTGGATGATCTCCAGGTGCAGCAGGCCGAGGAACCCGCAACGAAAGCCAAAGCCCAGCGCCGCCGAGGTCTCCGGCTCGTACTGGAAGCTGGCGTCGTTGAGCCTGAGCTTGCCCAGGGAATCGCGCAGATCCTCGTAATCGGCGGCGTCGGTGGGGAACAGGCCGCACCACACCACCGGAATCGACGGCTTGAAGCCGGCCAGCGGCCCCGCTGCCGGCTTCTTGTCGTCGGTGATGGTGTCGCCCACCTTGGTGTCGGCCACCGCCTTGATGCCGGCGGTGAGGAAGCCGATTTCGCCCGGCCGCAACTGGTCGGCCTTGACCAGCTTGGGCGTGAAGTAGCCCACCGTGTCGACCTCGTAGGCGGCCTCGGTGGCCATCATGCGGACCTTCTGGCCACGCCGCAGCACGCCGTTCTTGACCCGCACCAGGATGACGACGCCCAAATAGGCGTCGTACCAGGAATCGACCAGCAGCGCCTGCAGCGGGGCATCCGCGTCGCCCTCGGGGGCCGGCAGGCGGGTGACCAGCGCCTCCAGCACCGCGTCGATGCCGATCCCGGTCTTGGCCGATATCGGCACCGCATCCGAGGCGTCCAGGCCGATGACGTCCTCGATCTGCTGCTTGACCCGATCGGGCTCGGCCGCCGGCAGGTCGATCTTGTTGAGCACCGGCACGATCTCGTGGCCGGCCTCGATGGCCTGGTACACGTTGGCCAGGGTCTGGGCCTCGACCCCCTGGCTGGCGTCGACCACCAGCAGCGAGCCCTCGCAGGCCGCCAGCGACCGCGAGACCTCGTAGGCGAAGTCGACGTGGCCGGGCGTGTCCATCAGGTTCAGCTGGTAGTCCCGCCCGTCCAGGGCGGTATAGGCCAGCCGCACCGTCTGCGCCTTGATGGTGATGCCGCGTTCGCGCTCGATGTCCATGCTGTCGAGGATCTGGTCGCGCATTTCGCGCGCCTCGATACCGCCGCAGCGCTGGATCAGGCGATCGGCCAGCGTCGACTTGCCATGGTCGATGTGGGCGATGATGGCGAAGTTGCGAATGTGTTCGAGCTTGCTCATGTCACCGATCGACCGCCACGGAAATCTGCGGGAACATAGGGCGTTGCCGGCAGTTTGGGAAGTGCGGCCTTCCTTTGCCGCCGGCCGCGGGCGTAGACTGGCGGCGACAGCGTCGGGTGGAGCCCATGCCTTTTCTCGGCAAACACAAGGATGGCGAACCGCCGGTCGACGAGCGCGTCCAGCGCCGGCGAACCCACATGGCGGGGCTGTGGGCGGCGGAACTGCTGGGCCTGATCGGCCATGCCGCGCACGACTACGCCCATGAGCTGGTGCATGCCGAGCATCACGCCGTCGGTGACGAGGAACACGTGCTCGGACGATTGACGCGCGACCTCCGCGGCAAGGTCACGGCCGCCGAAATCCGCGCCAAGCTCGCCCATTTCCTGCGGGAAGCGCGCCGGCAATTGCTCGACGACGACGGAAATGCGGGTAAGGGCTGAACGATCAAGGCAAAGGGCGTTGCCGGCCGCGTGAGAATGCCCTATGGTCACCCCCGCTTTCTAACCTAGAGGAACTTTACGATGATAGCCGCCATTCTATTCACGGGGAGCGGACCCGTGGCCATCCTGACGACCCACCGCGACCTGAATACCCCCGATCTGCTGGCGCGGCTCGACGAAAAAGGTATCAGGAAGTACGTCGCCTTTCCGATTCCGATCGAATTGGCGCGCGAACGCTACGGCCATCACTACACCGCCATCGTTGAAGAGCCGGGCCAGAGCGACGAACTGCGCATCCTCGACGAGGACGGCAACCACATCTTCCTGCGGTTCCGTTTCGAAGAATACGGCAAGCCGATCTTCCACGAGCCGGCGGCCGTCTAGGCTAGATGCCCCTTCCCGCCCCCTCTTCCAATGGAAGAGGGGGCGGCCCGGCAGACATGCCGCATTCCAGACATTCGTGACCTGCGCCATTGATGGCGCGGGAAGATCGGGCTGTTGCGGTAGAAGTGGCTTTTCCTTGGTGCCCCATGCCGCTATCATGCGGATGTGACTGGACGGATCGACCGTCCACCCGGTGAATGCCGGCCGGTGGCACGGAGGGGCAATGACCACAGCTTGGTGGACCAAGCTAGCCGCTGCGGCCGTGTTGTCATTGGCCTGGGCCTGCGACGATGGCGACCAGCCCGAATACCGCCCGACCTACGGCGAGCGTCCGGCTGCCGGGCAGCAGGTCTACCGCTTCGGCATCCATCCGCTGCACAACCCGGAGACCTTGTTCGAGGTCTACCAGCCGCTGATCGACCACCTCAACGCCCATCTCGGCGGCCCCAAGCTGGAACTCGAGGCGTCGCGCAGCTATGCCGCCTACGAGGACAAGCTGTACGGCCGCCACTTCGCCTTCGCCCTGCCCAACTCCCTGCAGATCGTGCGTTCGCTCGACCACGGCTACCGGGTGTTCGGCAAGCTCGACGACGACCGTGAGTTCCGCGGAATCTGCCTGGTCCGGCGCGACAGCACGATCCATTCGGTCGCCGGCCTCAAGGGCAAGGAAGTCAGCTATCCCGCGCCCAGCGCACTGGCCGCGACCATGCTGCCGCAGGCGTTCTTTTTCGAAAATGGCCTCGATCCCCGCACCGACATCGTCAATCGATATGTCGGTTCGCAGGAATCATCCATTCTTACCGTCTACCTCGGGCGGGTGGCGGCGGGCTGCACCTGGCCGCCGCCGTGGATCAAGTTCCAGCGTGACAATCCCGAAAAGGCGGCTCAGCTGACGGTGAAATGGGAAACCCGCTCGCTGCCTCACAACGGCTTCGTGGTCCGTGACGACGTGCCCGAGGACGTGGCGCGCAAGGTGGCGGATCTGCTGTTCGGGTTGCAGGATTCGCCCGAGGGCCGGGCGCTGCTCGACCGGGTGCCGGCGTCGCGTTTCGTGCCGGCCGACGCCGCAGCCTACGAGCCGACCCGCCAATTCGTCGATTGGTTCACCGCCACGTTGCGCAAGCCCGAGGAGCCATGATCCAGCCCGCCGCCCTGGTCAAGAAAGTCCTGCGAGCCGCGGCGGGCAAGTCGATCCGCAGCCGGCTGGTGATCGGCGTCGCCCTCGTCCACGCGGTGCTGATGACGCTGTTCATTGCCGATCTGGTGCATCGCCAGCGGGCGTTCCTGCGAACCGAGAGCACCGCGCGGGCGCTGGGGTTGGCGCGGCTGGTGGCGGTCAACAGCGTCTCCTGGGTGCTGGCCAACGACGTGCGTGGCCTGTCCGAGGTGATTCGCTCGGTGGGCGGCTATCCCGATGTTCTCTATGCCATGGTCATCGACGGTTCGGGCAAGGTGCTGGGCCATACTGAAGAGCCCATGATCGACCGCTACGTTATCGATCCGGTGAGCCGCGGGCTGCTCGACGGCGCCCCCGAGGCGCGCGAAGTCGTCTCGTCCGCCACCATGATGGAGGCGGCGGCACCGATTCGCGTCGGCGGGCGCGTCGTCGGCTGGGCTCGCATCGCCGTCAATCAGAGCGGCCACGCCGCCGAGCTTCGGGCCGCGCTGCGGGAAGGGGTGATCTACACCATCTCGGCGATCCTGGTGGGAACACTGTTCGCGCTGTGGATCGCCCGCCGCCTGACCCGCGATCTCGGCCATCTCGGCGAGGCCGCCAACCGGCTGCGCCGGGGCGAAAGCGGCATTGCCGCGCTGCAGGAGCCGCCTACGGAAATTGCCGACCTGGAGCGCGCCTTCGCCGACATGGCCGGCACCATCCTGCGGCGCGAGCAGGAACTCCGCCAGTACATCGACAAGCTGGCCGCTTCCAACGCCGACCTCGAACAGTTCGCCTATGTCGCGTCACACGACCTGAAGACGCCGCTGCGTTCGGTCGCCAGCTACGCGCAGCTGCTGGAGCGCCGCTACGGTGGCCGCCTCGATGCCGACGCGGACGATTTCATCAAATTCATCGTCGACGGCAGCAAGCGGATGTCGGTGCTGATCGACGACCTGCTCGAATACGCCCGCAATTCGCAAGCGGAGCGCGATCCCACCGGGATTGCCGCGGCCGAGGCGGTCGAGGCGGCACTGGCCAATCTGAATGCGGCGATCACCGCCTCCGGCGCCCGCATTCACGTCGGCTCGCTGCCGACGCTGCTGGCCGAGCGCCCCCATCTGGTCAGCCTGTTCCAGAACCTGATCGGCAATGCCCTTAAATTCCGCCACCCCGAGCGGGTGCCCGAGGTGACGATAACCGCCGAACCGGATTGCATCGGCTATTGGCGGCTGGCGGTGACCGACAACGGCCTCGGCATCGCCCCGGAATACCGCGAGAAGATTTTCGCCATCTTCCAGCGCCTCGATGCCGCAGCCGAGGGCACCGGGATCGGCCTGGCGATCTGCCGGCGCATCGTCCAGCGGATGGGTGGCCGCCTATGGATCGAGGCGGCGCCCGGAGAAGGATCGATCTTCTTCTTCACCGCGCCCGCGGCGGTATCTACTCCGCCTTCCAACGCAGCACCGGGTTGCGCGCCGCCAGCGTCTCGTCGAGCCGCCGGCGCGGAGTCAGACGCGGCGCCTGTTTGAATTCCTCGGCGTTGCCGGCCTTGGCCCGGGCTGCGAGACCCTGCACCACCGCGACGAACTGATCGAGGCTTTCCAGGCTCTCGCTTTCGGTCGGCTCCATCAGCAAGGCGCCGTGGACGACCAGCGGGAAGTACATGGTCATCGGATGGAAACCCTCGTCGATCAGCGCCTTGGCGAAGTCGAGCGTGGTAATGCCGCTGTCCTTGAGGAAACGGTCGTCGAACAGGCATTCATGCATGCACGGGCCGGGGAAGGACGGCGTCAACGCCTCGCCCAGGCGCGCCAGCAGGTAATTCGCGTTGAGCACGGCGTCGCCCGAGGCCTGGAAGAGACCATCGCCGCCCATGCTCATGATGTAGGCCAGCGCCCGCACGAACACCCCGAACTGGCCGTGGTAGCCCTTGACCCGGCCGAACGGCCGGGCGTCGGGCGCCTCGGCGGCGTGCTCGACCAGGCGGAAGCCCTGGGCACCGTGGACCACGTGGGGCAGCGGGGCGAAGGGCGCCAGATCGGCCGACAGCACGGTGGGGCCGGAGCCCGGCCCGCCGCCGCCATGCGGCGTGGCGAAGGTCTTGTGCAGGTTGATGTGCATGGCGTCGACGCCGAGGTCGGCGACGCGCACCCGGCCGACGATGGCGTTGAAATTGGCGCCGTCGCAATAGAAGAAGGCGCCGGCGGCATGAACCGCGGCGGCGATCTCCTGGATCTCGCCCTCGAACAGGCCGCAGGTGTTGGGGTTGGTCAGCATCAGGCAGGCGACGTCGTCGCCGAGCTTGGCCTTCAGCGCCGCCAGGTCGACGCGGCCGTCGTCGCGGGCGGGAATGGAATCGACGGTGAAGCCGCACATGGCGGCCGAGGCCGGGTTGGTGCCGTGCGCCGATTCCGGCACCAGCACGCGACGGCGCAGGCTTTGGCCGCGGTGCTCGTGGCAGGCGCGGATGGCCATCAGGCCGCACCACTCGCCATGCGCCCCGGCGGCCGGAGCCATCGCCACCGCCGGCATGCCGGTCAGCGCCTTCAGCCAGCCGGCCAGCCGATCGATCACCTCCAGCGCGCCCTGCACCGTGGACATCGGCTGGAACGGGTGGATGTCGGCGAGGCCGGGCAGCCGCGCCATCTTCTCGGACAGGCGCGGATTGTGCTTCATGGTGCACGAGCCCAGCGGGTAGAGCCCGCTGTCGATGCCGTAATTCTTCTGCGACAGCCGGGTGTAGTGGCGGACCACCTGCGGCTCGGCCAGGTCGGGCAGGCCGATGGGGCCGCTCCGCCGCATTCCCGCCAGGCGGTCGTGGTCGACCGGCGGCGGCGGCGGCAGGTCGATCCCGGCGCGCCCCGGCCGGCCCAGTTCGAAGATCAGCGGCTCTTCCAGTTGCAGGCCGCGGTTGCCGGAGATGGTGGGAGCCTCGGTCATCGCAGCACCTCCGCCAGCGCCGCCGCAAGGGCGTCCATTTCCGCCTCGGTGTTGGTCTCGGTGGCGGCGAGCAGCAGCACCGGCGCCAGCTCCGGATAGCTGGGATAGAAGCGCGAGGCGGGGACGCCGCCGAGGATGCCCTTGGCGGCCAGGCGCTCGACCGCCTGGGCGGCGTCGGCCTGGTCGCCCAGATGGACGGCGAACTCGTTGAAATAGCTGTTGGCCAGCACCCGCAGCCCCTTGATCGGCCGCAGCTTGGTTTCCAGCAGCACGGCGTTGGCGTGGTTGAGTTCGGCCAGGCGGGTCAGCCCGCCCTCGCCCAGCAGCGACAGGTGGATCGAGAAGGCCACCGCGCACAGGCCGGAATTGGTGCAGATGTTGCTGGTCGCCTTCTCGCGGCGGATGTGCTGTTCGCGGGTCGACAGGGTCAGCACGAAACCGCGCTTGCCGTCGACGTCGACGGTCTGGCCGGCCAGGCGGCCCGGCATCTGGCGCACGTACTTGTCGCGGGTGGCGAACAGGCCGAGGCCGGGGCCGCCGAACGACAGGCCCATGCCCAGCGACTGGCCGTCGCCGACGACGATGTCGGCGCCCATGGCGCCGGGCGGGGCGATCAGCCCCAGCCCGACCGGATCGGCGACCGCGACCACCAGCAGGGCGCCGGCCGCATGGCAGGCATCGGCCAAGGCCCGCAGGTCGCGGATACCGCCGAAGAAGCCGGGGTTCTGCACCACCACGCAGGCGGTGGCGGCGTCGATACGGCCGATCAGATCCTCGGTTCCCACCGGGTCGGGGGCCAGGGCGTCGGCCTCCATCCCGGTGTAGCGCAGCACCGTCTGGGTGGTGGCGCGGAAATGCGGATGCAGGCCGCCCGACAGCAGCACCTGGTGGCGCCTGGTGATCCGACAGGCCATCACCGCCGCTTCGGCGCAGGCGGTGGCGCCGTCGTACATCGAGGCGTTGGCCACCTCCATGCCGGTGATCAGCGCCACCTGGGTCTGGTATTCGAACATCGCCTGCAGGGTGCCCTGCGACACTTCCGGCTGATAGGGCGTGTAGGCGGTGAGGAACTCGCCGCGCAGCAGCAGTTGGTCCACCGCGGCGGGAATGTGGTGGCGGTAGAGGCCGGCGCCGATGAAGCAGGGGGCGCAAGCAGCCGACAGGTTCGTCATCGCCATGCGCTGGAAGGCGCGCTCGACCTCCATCTCGCTCTGCGACGCGGGCAGGTCGAGCGGGCGGTCACGACGGGCCGAGGCGGGGACGTCGCGATAGAGGGCGCCGATATCGGCGGCGCCGATCGCCGCCAGCATGGCGCCGCGATCGGCCTCGGTATGGGGAAGGTAGCGGTGGCTCATGCGGTTTCCCCGGAAGAGCGGCTATTCAAGGGTCTTGACGAATTCGTCGTAGGCGGCCCGGTCCATCAGCACGGCGAGTTGCCCGGCATCGGCCAGGCGCAGCCGGAAGAACCAGCCGTCGCCCTCGGGCGATTCATTGACCAGTGCCGGTGTTTCCTGGAGGGCGGCGTTGGCGGCGGTGACGGTGCCCGACACCGGGGCGTAGACCTCGCTGGCCGCCTTGACCGATTCGACCACCGCGGCCTCGGCGCCTTGCGCCACCTCGCGACCGGCGGCGGGCAGTTCGACGAACACCACGTCGCCCAGCGCGTGCTGGGCGTAATCGGTGATGCCGACCGTACCCTCGGCGCCGTCGACGCGGATCCATTCATGGTCCTTGGTGAAGCGCATTTCGCTCATGCTGGCTCTCCCCTCGGTTACTTGTGATAGCGGTGCGGCACGAACGGCATCGGCACCACCTCGGCGTCCAGCGGCTTGCCGCGCACCACCAGCTTGACGGCTGTGCCCCGCAGGGCGAAGGCGGCCGGCACGTAGCCCATGGCCAGCGGCCCGTCGAGCGACGGCCCGAAGCCGCCCGAAGTCACCTCGCCCAGGCGATTGCCGACGGAATCGGTGATCTCGGTATGGGCGCGGGTCGGGGCGCGGCCCAACGGGCGGAAGCCGACGCGCAGCCTGGGCGGGCCGTCGGCGAGCTGGCGCTGGACGATGGCCGCGCCGGGAAAACCGCCCTCGGCGCGACGGCGCTTGCCGATGATCCAGGCCAGCCCTGCCTCGATCGGGGTGGTGTTGGCGTCGATGTCGGAGCCGTAGAGGCACAGCCCCGCCTCCAGGCGCAGCGAATCGCGCGCCCCCAGGCCGATCGGCCGCACGCCGTCCGCCGCCAGAAGGCGCAGCGCCACCGCCTCGGCCTTGTCGGCGGGCACCGACATTTCCCAGCCGTCCTCGCCGGTGTAGCCCGAGCGGGTGGCCAGGCAGGCGATTCCGCCGATGTCGAGGGCGGCGATCGACATGAAGGCCATCGCCCCCGCCGTCGGCGCCAGGCCGGACATCGCCGCCGCCGCCGCCGGGCCTTGCAGCGCCAGCAGGGCGCGGTCGGTCAATTCGGTCAGCGTCAGGCCGGCCGGCAGGTGGGCGCGCAGATGGGCGATGTCGGCCTGCTTGCAGGCGGCGTTGACCACCACGAACAAACGGTCCTCGGCCAGCTTCGACACCATCAGGTCGTCGAGGATGCCGCCCTGTCCGTTGGTGAACACGGTGTAGCGGGTGCGTCCCACCCCCAGCCCCTGGATATCGCCGGGCACCAGGGTTTCCAGCCACGAGGCGGCGCCGGGCCCGGCGATCTCGGCCTGGCCCATGTGGGAGACGTCGAACAGCCCGGCCTTGGCGCGCACATGCAAGTGCTCGGCGAGGATGCCGGCGGGGTACTGCACCGGCATGGCATAGCCGGCGAACGGCACCATCTTGCCGCCCAGCCGGCGGTGCAGGGCGTCGAGCGGGGTGGTGAGCAGGGGTGTCTGGGGATCGCTCACGGTTCCTCCGGGAGTATCGGGGCACGGGAACCAAAGCGCCGCCGCGCCGCGGGGGCCGTCAGTTTAGTCGGCGGGACGGCGGAGTCAACGGCGGGCCGCGCGGCCTCACTTGCTGCGGCGATTGCGTTCCAGTTCCTCGGGCGTGGTCTGGAAGCCGAGATAGATCTCGTACTTGTCGATCAGGTCCTTGGACTTCATCGGGATGGTCAGGCTGACCGATTCGTCGACGTGGCGGACGGTGTCGACGTTGTCGGGAAACGTGACCGTCACCGGGAATTCGGCCTTCGCCTCCGGCTTCGGAAAGAACATCGGCATCGCCACGAAATAGGCCAGGTCGCTCTTGCGGGCGGCGTTGGCGGGGCCGCGCTTGACCTCGAGGGCGACCTGCAGGTCCACCTTGACGTCCCAGGCCTCGCCGCGCGCCTTGTAGAGGCACTCGCCGTGATAGCCGACGATCTCGGCCTGCACCTCGATGTCGGTGTAGTCGCGGCCGGGCCCGGCCCGGTATTTGGTGACGTGGCCGGCATCCGGCAGGATGTAGACCGGCGGGCAGGGCGGCGTCTCCTTCTTGCCGACGGGCCCGCAGCCGGCGGCGGCCGCCGCCACCAGGGCAATGCCGATGACGGCGCGGAAGCGCTTCCGCGATGGAAACATGGGAACCGTCATGCCGAGCCTTCCTCTGGCGGGGGCTGATCTGCTAAGTCTTGTCCGCCGACTGTAGAGGACGGTGCGCCGCCAGACAAGGCGGCACCGGCCGGCCCCCTCCGATCAGGATGTCAATGACGCAGGCACCGCTCACCATCGTACTGGCCAGCCCGCGCGGTTTCTGCGCCGGCGTAGACCGCGCCATCCACATCGTCGAGCGGGCAATCGACCTGTACAGGGCGCCGGTCTACGTCCGCCACGAGATCGTCCATAACCGCTTCGTCGTCGACATGCTGAAGGAAAAGGGCGCGGTATTCGTCGACGACCTCGACGAGGTGCCCGACGGCGTGCCGGTGGTGTTCTCCGCCCACGGCGTGCCCAAGACGGTCCCGGCCGAGGCCGAGCGCCGCGGCCTGGTCTTCCTCGACGCCGCCTGCCCGCTGGTGACCAAGGTGCACCGCGAGGCGGAAATGCACCACGACATGGGCCGCCAGATCATCATGATCGGCCATGCCGGCCATCCCGAGGTGATCGGGACCCTGGGCCAGGTGCCCGACGGCGTCATGCTGCTGGTCGAGAACACCCTGCAGGCGGAAACCGTCGTGGTGAACGATCCGGCGCGGCTGGCCTTCATCACCCAGACGACGCTGTCGGTGGACGAGGCCTCATCGGTGATCGACGTCCTGCGCAGCCGTTTCCCCGGGATCGTCGGGCCGCGCAAGGAGGACATCTGCTACGCCACCACCAACCGCCAGGCGGCGGTCAAGGTGATCGCCCCCCGCTGCGAGGCGCTGATGGTGATCGGCTCGCCCAATTCCTCCAATTCGCGCCGTCTCGTCGAGGTCGCCGTCGGCGCCGGCTGCCCCCGCTCGGTGCTGGTGCAGGGCGCCGAGGAGGTGGATTGGAGCCTGATCGCCGGCGTCCGCCGCCTCGGCATCACCGCCGGCGCCTCGGCCCCCGAACTCCTCGTCGCCGAGGTCATCGCCGCCGCCCGCAAGCGCTTCCGGGTGACCATCGAGGAGGTCAAGGTCACCGACGAGACCATCGCCTTCAAGCTGCCGCCGATGCTGGCGGGGTGATTGCGGGGCGCCGTCGGACGGGAATTGCGGATTGCCTCCCTTGAATTAGCCCTTCGTTTGCAAAACCTCCGGGGCTGTCGTACTGTTCCGTCTCCCCCGGGGAAGCGAAGCGCATGGCGGTCTATACGGAAGTTTCCGACGAGGAACTGGAAGAATTCGTCGCCGCCTACGACATCGGCGAGGTCGTGTCGTTCAAGGGCATCGCCGAGGGCGTCGAAAATTCCAACTACCTGCTGCAGACCGACCTCGGCACCTACATCCTCACCCTCTACGAGCGGCGCACCAAGCCGGCGGATCTGCCGTTCTTCCTCGGCCTGATGGAGCATCTCGCCAGCCGCGGCCTGGCCTGTCCGACACCGCTGCACGGCCGCGACGGCCAGGCGCTGCGGGAATTGTGCGGGCGGCCTGCAGCCATCGTCACCTTCCTCCAGGGCCTGTGGCCGCGGCGCATCGGCCTCGCCCACTGCCAGGCGCTGGGCTGCGCCATGGCCGAAATGCACATGAAGAGCGCCGATTTCCCCATGTTCCGTCCCAACGACCTGTCGGTGATCGGCTGGCGCCCGCTGTTCGAGACGGCCAAGGATCGCGCCGACGAGGTCAAGGCCGGCCTGGCCGAACTGATCGACGGCGAACTGGCGGCGATCGAGCGGGACTGGCCGGGCGACCTGCCGATCGGCCTGATCCACGCCGACCTGTTCCCCGACAACGTCTTCTTCCTGGTCGACAAGGCGACGCGGCAGGAACGGGTTTCCGGCATCATCGATTTCTATTTCGCCTGCACCGACCATCTCGCCTACGACATCGCCATCTGCCTCAACGCCTGGTGCTTCGAGCCCGACGGCAGCTTCAACGCCACCAAGGCGCGCCTCATGCTGGGCGGCTACCGCAAGGTGCGCCCGCTGTCGGCCACGGAACTGGCGGCGTTGCCGCTGCTGGCCCGCGGCGCCGCCATGCGGTTCCTGCTCACCCGGCTGTACGATTGGCTCAACACCCCGGCGGGAGCCTTCGTCAAGCGCAAGGATCCGCTGGAATACCTGCACAAGCTGCGGTTCCACCAGGGCCTGTCCGGGCCCGGCGCCTACGGCCTCGAATGAGCGAGGCAGTGGTCGAACTTTACGCCGACGGCGCCTGCAGCGGCAATCCCGGCCCCGGCGGCTGGGGGGTGGTGCTGCGCTACAAGGGGACCGAGCGCGACCTCAAGGGCGGCGAGGCGCCGACCACCAACAACCGCATGGAACTGATGGCGGTGATCGCCGGGCTCGAGTCGCTGACGCGGCCGTGCACGGTGGCGGTGACCACCGACAGCCAATACGTCCACAAGGGCATCACCCAGTGGCTGCGGGGGTGGAAGGCGCGCGGCTGGAAGACCGCCGACAACAAGCCGGTCAAGAACGACGACCTGTGGCGCCGCCTGGAAGTGGCGCAGGCGCCTCACCGGGTGTCGTGGCACTGGGTCAAGGGCCATGCCGGCCATCCCGAGAACGAGCGCGCCGACCGGCTGGCGCGCGAAGGCTTGCGCGAGGCGCTGGGGAAATCGCCGTAGCCGGTCCTGCCACCAACGGCATACCGCGTCGTTCGCGTTGGGCCGAAGGGCCATGGCTCCCACTTCCAGCTTAGGCCGATGGCAAGCGGGAGGGTCCGGTGGCGCGGCTGGTGATCGTGTCGAACCGGGTCAGCCTGCCGAAGAAGGGGGCGATGGCCGGCGGGTTGGCGGTCGCCCTCGGCGAAGCGCTGGAGAAGCACGGCGGGGTGTGGTTCGGCTGGTCGGGCGAGGTCACCGACGGCCCGGTGCAGCCGCCGCGCAAGCTCACCCAAGGGCGCATCACCACCATCGCCACCGATCTGGCGCGCCAGGACTACGAGGAATTCTACAACGGCTTCTCCAACTCGACCCTGTGGCCGCTGTTCCACTACCGGCTCGGCCTGGTCGAGGTGTCGCGCCGCAGCTACGAGGGATACCTGCGGGTCAACGCCGCCTTCGCCGCGGCGCTGGCGCCGATGATCCAGGCCGACGACCTGGTATGGGTGCACGACTACCACCTGATCCCGCTGGGCGAGGAACTGCGCCGGCTGGGAGTAGGCAACCGCATGGGCTTCTTCCTCCACACCCCGTTCCCGGTGCCCGAGATGCTGGTGGCGCTGCCCGGCCATCGCCGCCTGGTGCGCGCCCTGTGCGCCTACGACCTGATCGGCTTCCAGACCGCCGACGACGTCCGGGCGTTCCTCGGCTACATCACCGGCGAGGCCCGCGGCCAGGTCGCCGAGGACGGCCGGGTGGCAGCCTATGGCCGCACCACGCGGGCGGCGGCCTACCCCATCGGCATCGACGCCGACGGCTTCGCCGCCATCGCCGCCCAATCGGCGGACGCGCCCGACAGCCGGCGGCTGAAGGCGTCGCTGGGCGGTCGCCGCCTGATCTTCGGGGTCGAGCGGCTGGACTATTCCAAGGGACTGCCGCACCGCTTCGACGCGGTCGAGCGCCTGATCGAGACCCATCCCGACCTGGTCGGCCGCTTCGAGTTCATGCAGATCGCCGCGCCCTCGCGCGAGGACGTGGCGCGCTACCGGGCGCTACGCCGCCAGCTGGAGAGTTCCGCCGGCCGCCTCAACGGCCGCTTCGCCGAATTCGACTGGCAGCCGGTGCGCTACATCAACAAGAGCTATGATCGCGCCACCCTGGCCGGCTTCTACCGCGCCGCCTGCGTCGGCCTGGTGACGCCGTTGCGCGACGGCATGAACCTCGTCGCCAAGGAATATGTCGCCGCCCAGGATCCGGCCGATCCGGGAGCGCTGGTGCTGTCGCGCTTCGCCGGCGCCGCCCGCGAGCTGAACAGCGCCATCATCGTCAACCCCTACGACGTCGGCGAAATCGCCGAGGCGCTGGCCCGCGCGCTGGTGATGCCGCAGGACGAACGGATCCAGCGCTGGCAGGCGATGTGGAAGGTGGTTTCCGGCAACACCGTGCAGGCCTGGCGCGACACCTACCTGGCCGACCTCGCCCCCGCTTTGTCGAGGGCGGCCAGCACCTCGGCCTCGGTCAAGAGTTCCGGCAGGGCGATTCCGTCGCGGGCGCCGGGACCGTATACCGCGTTGAAGGGGATGCCGTAGCGCCCGAACGAGGCCAGGTAGCGCGAGATTCCGTCGTCCGGGCGAGTCCAGTCGGCCTTCATCGCAACCACCCCGCCCGCGCTCAGCCGCCGCGCCACCTCGCCGCGTTCGACCACCGCGGCCTTGTTGACCTTGCAGGTGATGCACCAATCGGCGGTGACGTCGACGAATACCGTCCGTCCGCCGGCCACCGTCTCGGCCAGGACCTTGTGCTCGAACGGCACCCACGGGATGCCGCCGCCGCCGGCGGAAACCGCGCCGCCGAAGCCGCCGTCGCGCGGGGCCGCCAGCGCCACCAGCGCCAGCGCCACCGCCGCCATCGACGCGGCCGAGCGCGAGCGCTCGGGCAGGCGATCGCGCGCCGCCAGCATCGCCAGGGCGCAAACCAGGGCGCCGCCGGCCAGAGCCGCCGCGCCCCAACCCGCCTGGGCGGCGAGCACCGTCAGCAGCCACGCCGCGGTCGCCGCCAGGACCACGCCCAGCGCCTTCTTCAGCACCACCATCCACGGCCCCGGCCGGGGCAGGCGGCTGGCCAGGCCCGGCCGGGCGGCGACCGCCAGATAGGGCGCGCCCATGCCGACGCCCAGGGCGGTGAACACCGCGAAGATCTCCGCCGGCCCGCGCGCCAGGGCGAAGCCGACGGCGCTGCCGAGGAACGGCGCCGAGCACGGGGTGGCCAGCAGGGTGGCGAAGGCGCCCGACAGGAAATGGCCCAGCAGGGTGTGGTGGGGCACCGCGCCGGGGCGGGCGCGGAACAGCCAGGACGGCAGCGGAATCTCGAACAGGCCCCACAGGTTGCCGGCGAACAGCGCCACCACCGCCGCCATCGCCGACAGGAAGTTGGGATGCTGGAACTGGATGCCCCAGCCCACCGCCTCGCCGGCCGCCTTGACCGCGACGGCGGCCGCCGCCAGCGCCAGGAACGAGGCGAGGATGCCGGCCGCCGAAGCGAGGAAGGCGGCGCGCACATGGCCGCGCTCGGCACCGCCATGGCTGATCGCCCCCAGGACCTTGATCGACAGCACCGGCAGCACGCAGGGCATCAGGTTGAGGATCAGACCGCCCAGCAGCGCCACCCCCAGCATGCCCAGCAGTGCCGCCGGGGCCGGCGGCGGCAGGGCGGCGGCGGGCGCCACGACCGCGGTCGCCTCAAGGGCGCGCGGGCCGTCGACCACGGTGACGGTCACCGGCGCGCCGGCCAGCGGCTGGGTCCACGTCCCCGCCGCCACCGGCACCGTCAGCACGGCGCGGCGGCCGCCGTCGGACAGGGCCACCTGCGGCTGCTCGAAGGCGGCGCCCTCCAGCCCCTCGATGAAGGCGTCGGGATGGTCGAACGGCTGGGCCGCGGTGACGGTGAGGCGCAGCGCCCGGGACTCCTCCGCCTCGACCGCCGCGAGGGTCAGGCCGTGGCGGGCGCCGTCGCCCGGCACCAGCGCCTTGGCGCGCACGATGTCGTGGACGAAGGGCGACGGGTCGGCCGGGCCGGCGGGCAGCGTCAGCGCCAGGCTGGCCTGCATCGGCACGCAGAGCTTGGCGCAGGCAAGGTAATCGACGGTGGCGGCCAGGCGCACCGGTTCCCCCGGGCGCAGCACCGGCACGCCGAGCGGCAGCACCACCGCGCCGGAATAGCCGTAATTCTGCAGGCCGGCGAGGACGAAGCGCTTGGGCGCCGGCCACGACAGCACCGGCGCGCCGATGTTGTCGGAGCCGGTCCAATCGATCTTGGGCGGATAGCCGGCGTCGCCGGGGGTGCGCCAGTAGATCTTCCAGCCGGGTTCAAGGCGGAATTGCAGGGCGGCGTCGATCACCGACGCCGAACCGGCGGCGGTACCGGCCGCAATCAGGCGCACCGCTCCGGCCTCGGCCTTCACCCAGTCCGAGGCACCCGACTCGGCCGCCGCCAGCCGCGGCAGCAGCGCCAGCACGGCCGAAACCGCCAGCCACACACCCTTGATCGTCATTCCCAGCCCTCGCCAGACACCCCGCACAACAGCAGACCGTGGAAGCTCCTGTCAACGGCAAGCATTTCCGTGCCGGCAAGCGCGAAGGGGCGGGGTTGCTTTCCGCCCGGGACCGGCATATGTGTGGGACCATGCCCGTGCAGAAGACTTCTGGCTACCTGGCCGGCCAACTCCTGATCGCCATGCCGCAAATGCGCGATCCGCGCTTTACGCGGGCTGTGGTGTATCTGTGCGCCCACACCGCCGAAGGCGCCATGGGCATCGTCATCAACCGGCCTTTCGACGGCCTGAGCTTTTCCGAGCTGCTGGAGCAGCTGGAAATCCCGCCCACCCCCGCCTGCAAGGCCATCCGCATCCATTTCGGCGGCCCGGTCGAGGGCGGTCGCGGCTTCGTCCTGCATTCCGCCGACTACATGCACGAGACCACCATGATGGTCGACGACGGGGTGGCGCTGACCGCCACCATCGACGTGCTGAAGGCGATGAGCGAGGGCATCGGCCCCAAGGCCAGCCTGCTGGCGCTGGGCTATGCCGGCTGGGGCGCCGGCCAGCTGGACGCCGAGATCCGCGAGAACGTCTGGCTCAACGCGCCGTCCGACGAACGCCTGCTGTTCGATGAGGACATCAATCACAAGTGGGAGCGGGCGATCCACAAGCTGGGCATCGATTTCGGCGCCCTGTCGGGCGACGCCGGGCACGCGTGACGGCGGCGCTACCGGTAAATCTCCCGCCGGTGGCCATGAGAATGGCTTCGCGGACGTAATACGCCTTGGTCCGGCCCGTGGCTTTCGCCAGCGCCGCCAGCCGGGCCTGGATGTCCGGATCCAACCGCACGCCGAGCATCGGCTTTCCACGCATGGCCTTGCCTCCAGCGAGTGATACCTGTGAAAATCACGTCCGGCGGCGAATTTGCAAGCGGCAAGATCACCGCTGCGCAGGGCTCCGAATCCAGGTTAACGAACGGTTAATTGGCGCCGTCTCATTGTCGTCATGCTCGCGAAAGCGGGCATCCATAGGGTCGCCTGCCTCGACGACACCGGCAAAAATGAAATCGCCTTGCGTATATATTTTGGCAAGCAAACGAAATGGCACCCTCTATATCGGGGTGACAAACGACGGGGATGTCCCGGCCGCTGTTGAAAATGGGCGGTAGGCGTTGCTCGCCTTGAGCCGATAGGCTCGGGGTGTCGAATCCACGAAGGAAAGCAACGCCATGAAGAAATCTACCACACTGGCCGCCG
>Ga0265331_10000365_pt1 | contig 47433 bp, 51 predicted proteins | sample 41923metaG_FD_202088 | JGI IMG/M metagenome (GOLD analysis project Ga0265331, IMG submission 202088) | Rhizosphere microbial communities from Carex aquatilis grown in University of Washington, Seatle, WA, United States - 4-19-23 metaG | ecosystem: Host-associated > Plants > Roots > Rhizosphere... | reverse complement strand
TCGGAGCGCTCATAGTCCTCGGAGGGCAAGGGCTCGTTGTCCTCCAATGTATCGACGAATTGCAGCTCGCTGTCCTGGCTGTCGAGCTCGGAGAATGACGAGGCGCGGCGCTTCTTGATCTGGTCGAGGGCGGTATTCCTCGCGATGGCATAGAGCCATGGCCTGAATGTCTTGTCAGGCTTGAAGCGCTTGAGGTGCTTCCAGGCCTTGAAGAAGGTGTCCTGGGCGATATCCTCGGCATCCTCGGTGGTCTTGGCGTATTGTTTGGCGAAGCCGAAGATCGGGCCCATGTAGCGCCTCATGAGCTCGCGGTACGCCGCGTCGTCCCCATACTTCGCTGATTCCACCAGCATCTCGTCGGTTCGGTTGTCCATGTGTACCTATAATACTATACTATCGGCATAGCCATGGATCGGTATAGGTTAAATGCTAGACTATTTACATGAATACAACATTTATAGACAAGCTCGCTTTCATAGAGCTACGAGATAGGAAAGTTTTGGAGACGAGGAGCAAGGGGAAGGACACATGGTATATTCCGGGAGGCAAGCGCGAACCGGGAGAGACTGATGAGCAGGCTCTCATCCGCGAGGTCAAAGAAGAATTGGATGTCGCCATCGACCCCACCACAATTTCTCGTTACGGGATATTCCAAGCGCCCGCGCACGGCAAACCCGAAGGGACGATGGTCAGGATGACCTGCTATCAGGCTCGCTATGCTGGCACGTTGACTCCCAGCGCCGAAGTCGAAGAGGTGGCCTGGTTCGACTACTCCAAGAAGGGGATGACTTCAGCAGTCGACCACCTCATATTCGACGATCTCAAGGCGAAGGGGCTCATCGACTAGGCATCTTGGAAATAAATAGTCACAGTCAAATCCAGTAGTGAGTAAGTTTATGGAAAACATGCCCAAACTGATACCTGAATTTAAGGCTGCTGACTTCGAGAAGAGTTTAGTGTTCTATACTCATATACTAGGATTTAAAATCCTGTATGATAGACCCGAAGAGAAATTCGCCATGCTTGATAGAGAGGGCGCAGCGCTAATGATCGAGTCCCTTGACTCAAAAGATAGGTGGGCGGTTGGTATAAGAAAGTATCCTCTTGGGCAGGGGATTAATTTTCAGATCGAAGTACAGGATGTCGATACGTTGTATCTCAGTATCAAAAAAGCTGGTTACAAGATCTTCTTTGAGATGGAAGAAAAATGGTATCGCCGGAATGACATGGAAGTCGGCAACCGTCAGTTCTTAGTGCAAGACCCCGATGGTTATCTGTTGCGCTTTTTTAAAGATCTAGGCTCTAGACCGCTTCGATCGAATTAAGGACTGTTCCAACACTATCTCATATGGCCAGAAAATTATGGAAAAGAAAGTCAAAATAACCCTTTTAGGGAAAGTACCAAAGGGTGACCATGCACGAGAATCTTTTTCAGATTGGAAGAAAGAATACATCAATAAGATAAAGGAGGCATTGCCCGAGGCTTCTATTTTGCATGGAGATCATATTCGGGATGACGTCGGATCAGAAGTAGTCGTCGGTCACGATTTATGGACTATCAAGAATGCAGATATTATCATCGCTGACGCTCGAGAAAAGATCGGGGCCGGCACAGCGCAAGAAATGTTGATGGCAAAGTACTTCAAGAAGCCGCTCATTGCCGTGATCCCTCCGAATACGCATCATCGTCGCAGCGATGTGACATTTGACGGCGTCCTTATAGAGGATTGGATACACCCATTCTTGGCTATCGTTTCAGATCATGTCGCTTCCAGCGTCGAAGAAGCAGTTTCGTGGACCTCTGACTACCTGATCGGGAAAATAGAAAAACCGATCAAAGATATCTCAGTTTTTGAAAAAGCCATAGATCGTTTCGAGAAAGATCTGCCTGAAGTGCTTCTGAATTATCGAAGGCAGGGATGGTAGATAAGATTCCGGAATTTGTGTGGGGGTTTTGTGAACCTGATTTAAACATTATTATTTCATCCACAAGGTCCCCTTTACAACGTGCGGTAAATTTGCTAAGTTAACACTGACCTAACAGTCAATTTTCTAAAGCTTGGGGGCCTCGAAAGAGGTCCCTTTTGCTATATCGATTTTGTGTATGTCGGGTATTGGCAGCATCTCTTTTTTGTAGCAGATGAATTCTCGGATCTTCTGAATATCAAAGATCAGGAGTCCATCAGTACGGAGATTGTTAAGTTCCGTGGCGACACGGCGCGCAGTGGCAAATAGCGTCACCTTCTTCTTATCGGTCAGCAGTTGCCTGATCGGGTCCTCAAAATCGCTGTCACCGCTCCAGAGAATGAAATTACCAAGATCATCTGAGTCATAGTCCCGCAGCATGTCTCGGCCGATCTCCACATCGAAGTTCGACTTCAGGTCTTCGACATACAGGATGCCTTGCTGGTTCAGAAGCTTGAGCTCGTTATTCAAGGCTTCGATCGTTTCGATCTTGAGCTTTGCCAGTAAAGGTTGACGGATAAGATTCTTCAAAATATCCGGTGAGTTGAGTGCAATGCTGGATGCGTCGATCGAAAGCCGCATGATCTTCACTGGCTTGGTCTTGACGATATACCCGAGAGCTATCGATGTACATGTTGGTCGGCTTATCGAATATGAGCTCAAGCTCCTTGATCCTCTCGGGGTATACCGCGGCAAGCTGTTCGATGCGTCCGGATTTTGGTTTAAACATCGCGAAAAGTGTACATTATTTTGGATATATGGGAAACAGCAACCTGATCAAAAGCTACCAACTCTTCTCTATTATTAATAAAAAATATCTGACTATGTGGGTGAGAGCGGCGGTTCTGAATTCGTGCACCTCTCCTCTGACCTCTGTATACTGTCTCTATGACGCTGTTCATCACTTTGTCCCATCTGGCAAGCAAACCAACTTATGAATAAAAGAGTTGTTATCTTCGATCTCGATGGCGTCCTGGTGGATTCACCCGCGCATGTCTTGCGGTTCTTCCTCGACACATACCCGACTCTCACGAAGGGCCAGATGGATGAGATGCTCACAGGCAACTTCCCTCAAGCCATGGATGAATTCAAGTCGACGCATACGCCGATCGTAGAGACGGAAGAACAGAATAAGAAGCGCCATAAAGAATACACAGATAAAAAAGCAGAGCTTCCTTTGTATGAGGGGATACAGGAGCTGCTCCATTCGCTTCATGATAAGGGCTATGTGCTCGTCGTGAATACATCCGCACTTGAGAAGAATTGTCTGCCGATATTAGAGCACGCGGGCATCTCGAAGCTATTCGATTTCGTCGCCACGAAGGAGCTGGCGACGACGAAAGTAGAGAAATTCAGGACGATAGGGGATAAGTACAAGATGCTGCCTTCCGACATGATCTTCGTTACTGACACGCTCGGAGATGTACGCGAGGCAGATGAGGCGAATGTGCCTACCATCGCGGTCACCTACGGAGCGCATGACCGGACATTCTTCGAGCGCGAGCCGCATGACAATCTGGTCAAGGTCGTCGATTCGGTCCAGGACTTACGGGAGTATCTTTTGAGTTAAAACAAGTTCCATCTCCGTCCGATACAACCAGCATGATAAACAAAAACCACCACGGGGCAGTGGTGGCGAATAAGACAATGGAACTGCGCGTCTGCTATTCGGAGAAATTCCCAAATTCATCCGCGAGCTGTTTTAGCGCATCTGGTATATCCCTCTCGTCGAGGACCGTATAGTTCTCAAAGACATATTTCGCGATCCATTCTCTTGTCCTGGCCTCGTCCATGTTTCCGACATGCTCAGATTCGAAGATCGACTTTAGGAACTCGTGAAAGGCTTGTCGTGAAGCAGTATTGACCTTATCGTTCAAGGTGCTATTCATGAGAACAGTATAAGTACTCATTTTGCGAAGTCAACATAGATAAATTCGGACATTTCTTGGTTTCCCGTGCACTCCTTCCCTGCCCCCTGTATACTGTCCTCATGACGCTGTTCATCACCTCATTCATCGCGGGGATACTGACGATCCTGGCGCCGTGCGTGTTGCCACTATTGCCGGTGACGCTGGGCGGGGCAGTGGCAGAGGCGGGGAATAGGCGCCGGCCGCTCGTCATCATCGGCGCGCTGTCGCTCTCGGTGCTCGTCTTCACGCTCCTCCTCAAAGGCACGACCGCGCTCATCGGAGCCTCGCCTACATTCTGGAACTACATCTCTGCGGTCATTCTTTTCGCGTTCGGCCTGACGCTCATATTCCCGATCACATGGGCCCGGATCGTTCTGAAATTGCCCGGCCACAACAAGCCCGACTCATGGATGGCACGCGGCTATCAGAGCCGCAGCCACTGGTGGGGCGACATCCTCGTCGGTGTGGCGCTCGGGCCGGTCTTCACCACCTGCTCGCCGACATTCTTCCTCATCCTGGCCACGGTCTTGCCGCAGTCGCTCTCCATGGGCATCATCGACCTCCTCGCCTACATCGTCGGCTTGGCTATCTCGCTCCTCCTCGTCGCCTATGTCGGCCAGCGGCTGGTCGGACGCCTCGGCTGGGCTATCGACCCGTCGGGTTGGTTCAGGAAGCTCCTCGGCGCGTTGTTCATCCTCATCGCCATCGCGATCGCTTTTGGCTGGGACAAGCAGGCAGAATCCGCCATCCTCAACAGCGGCTTCTATGATGTGACCACGCTCGAACAATCCATTCATCAATCACTTGAGGGGCCGCGTGGTTTGCCTGGGTCTGCTGCAAATCCTGTCCCCATATCAGGCCAGAGTGGGGAAGCCCTCACATCCACTTCGACGGCGACTTCTTCAAGTGCCCATGTCGCTCCGGCCCTCCTCGCTCCCGGTCTCACTCATGACGAAGGCCCCTACATCGAGATCGCCAAGCCCGCCGGTTTCGTGAATAGCGCTCCATTCAAGCTCGCCGACTTCGTCGGGAAGAAAGTCATCCTCGTCGATTTCATCGACTACTCATGCATCAACTGCGAGCGTACATTCCCGTATCTCAGCGACTGGTATACCAAGTACAAGGATCAGGGCCTCGAAGTAGTCGCTATCCACACCCCCGAGTTCGCCTTCGAGAAAGATATCTCCAACGTCACCGCTGCCGCGAAGCAGTTCGGCCTCTCGTTCCCGATCGTCCTCGACAACAGCTATGCCACTTGGAACGCATACCAGAACGAATACTGGCCGCACAAATACCTCATCGACATCCACGGCCGCGTCATCTATGACCATGTCGGCGAAGGCGGCGACGATGTCACTGAGAAGGTCATTGTGGATGCTCTGAATGAGCGCAAGCAGGCGCTCGGCGAGCCCGGCACTGTCGCTCTGGGTACGAGCACCATGCCGGCGTACACAGTACAGGCCGAGAGCCAGGAGACGTACTTCGGAGCGATGCGCAATGACCGCTTCGGCGATGGCGCGCCAGGCGTGACGGGCGATAGCACCTACACCACGCCAGTCATCCTCGACCCGGACCTCTTCTATCTCGGCGGCGCCTGGCACATAGACCAGGAATACGCACAGACCGCCTCGGCCTCATCGACGCTCTCGTATGTATTCACCTCCAAGGATCTCTACCTCGTGGCCGCCTCCGCGGATGGCGCGCCCATCGGTGCCACAGTGCTCATCGACGGCGCATCTATTCCTGCCCCGTGGCAAGGCACCGACGTCCGGCAGGGCAGAGTATATATAGGAGCGTCCAGGCTCTATCGCATATATTCCGGCCCGGCTCTCGGCCAGCACCGCGTAGATATCATCTTCGACAAGCCGGGCGTGCAGGTATATACCTTCACGTTCGGATAGGACATCATGACCGCCATCATCCCTACAAAAGCCCATGAATGAAAAAACGGCACGATCGCAGACGAGCGCATCAGAGCGGACCGAGACCGCCGTCTTCGCTGGCGGATGCTTCTGGTGCACAGAAGCGCTGTTCAAGTCGCTCCGGGGCGTCGTCTCCGTCATGCCCGGCTATACCGGCGGCTCCAAGCCGAATCCGACGTACGAAGAAGTGAATACCGGCCGCACCGGCCACGCAGAGTCAGTGAAGATCGGGTTCGATCCGTCGCTCATCTCGTACGATGATCTGCTCTCGGTCTTCTTCAATACGCATGACCCGACGACGCTGAACCGCCAAGGCAATGACATCGGCACGGACTATCGCTCCGCTATCTTCTATACGAGCGACGCCCAGAAGGAGGCGGCCCAGGAGACGATCCGCGAGCTCGATGCCGCGCACGCGTATGCCGATGCTATCGTCACCGATGTCGTGCCGCTCGAGACGTTCTATCCGGCAGAGGACTATCATCGAGACTATTTCGAGGCCCATTCGGGCGACCCCTACTGCGAGATCGTCATCGCGCCCAAGCTCGAGAAGATGCAGAAGAGGTTCGCATCGCTCCTCAAGGCACCAGACCAAAATTTCTAACTCTTAACTCCTACCTCTTAATTCTATCCAATGAACGAAGACGAGATAAAAAAGAAGCTCACACCCGGGGAATATCATGTCCTCCGCGAGAAGGGGACCGAAGCGCCGTTCTCCGGTGCGCTCCTCCATGAGAAGCGCTCGGGCATGTATGTGTGCAAGGTATGCGGCGCTGAGCTCTTCCCGTCGAGCGCCAAGTTCGACAGCGGCACCGGCTGGCCGTCATTCGATCAGGCTCTGCCGGGCGCCGTGCGGCTGGAGACGGATACCAGTCATGGTATGGCTCGCACCGAGGCCGTCTGTGCGCGCTGCGGCTCGCACCTCGGCCATGTCTTCGATGACGGCCCGACTCCCACAGGTAAGCGCTTCTGCATGAATTCAGTCTGCCTCGAGCTCAAGGCGGATGGCACGAAGCCGATCGCTGGCCACGAATGACCTTTGACACGGTCAGGGAAACCTGATAAATATAGCTGGTACTCCGTACACCGAAAATCATCATAAACACCAAACACAGAAGGAATAGCCGTGGAATCAAACCTCACGCTCAACCTCAATCTGCTCCTCGATCGCTACGCGTGGCTCGCCGCGCTGGTGCGCAATAAGCTCCTCATCACGGACATCATCGAACTCAACATCAGCATCGATCCGCTCGGATGTTGGATCCGCGCGAGCGAAGCCGAACTGAGCCTCGAAGCTCATCCCACAGACGATAACGTCTATATCCTCACGTCGAAGGGTGGCCTGATCGGCCGCCTCGGACAGGAGAGGGCCGTCTCAAAAGCTCTCGCGTATTCGTCATCGTGGCCATGGATCCGCATCAAGCCTGTCCGCCGGTGGAAAGACATCTCCTCCGGAGAAGAGCTCATCGCTGCCATACGCCGGCTGTGCGCCGACTATCATTCCGTCGGCTTCGTCGTCCGCGTGCCGGCCGGTCGTCCCGGTTGCTTGGCGATCTATCCGGTCATCGATGACCGCGAAGAACGCTCGCGTTGGGATGTCGGCCGCCTTTCTTCGGCCCTGCCCGACGACAGCACGGTCATCGCCAGGACGATGGCTAGCTCCTGAAGGATTCACACTCCTTTCTCCGCCCGCCGGGTACTTCCGGCGGGCGTTCTGTATGCCTTGAATCCTGCAAGGAATGAGAGTAGGGTGTCACATAGCATTTTTAGCACCATGAACAATCTACCTTCTGTAGAGGAAGTGGAGGCCGCGGCCAAAAAACGCGGCGCTCCTCCCGCCCCGCGCGACTACATCACTCAAGCGATCTGGAAAGTGAAGCAGGGCTTTGCGGATGTGCCACGGGCTTTCTTCTCGAGGCGACCGACCGAGAAGGGCATCTATGATCTCGCGATACAGCTATTGAAGGAGGCGCAGTCGGAGGCTCTTCAGGCCGAAGAAGATCGGACCGTCACTCTCAGCCCCAAGGCGGGTAACGGAGCCGGCGCGACCTTTACCATCTTCGTCGGGAAGCACACCAAGCGAAAAGCCGGAATGGTCAGGCTCGATGATGGCGATGAGTGGGAGATCGTCGATCAAGCCGATGGCGAACCTGCAGAGATGGCATGCAAAGCCGCTCTCAAATGGGCCGCAGAGCATCATCCGTTCGGGTGACGAAAGAGGTCTTTCACTTACAACGAGCGCCGTCGCGATGATGGCGCTTTTCTGTTGAGATTTTGCAATCTGACGCTATTTCTTCTTGCGTAGCTCTATGCCGAGCTCTTTCAGCTGGGCCTCTGATACATCGCTCGGGGCTTCCATGACAGCTGTGCGTCCCGAGGATGTCTGCGGGAAGGATTGGACTTCTCGAAGCTCATTCTCGCCGGTCATGATCATCATCAGCCTTTCGATGCCGTGGGCGATGCCGCCATGGGGAGGAGTACCGAATGCGAATGCGCTGAGCATATGCCCGAAGTCGCGATCGATCTGCTCATCTGCATATCCCATAGTTTTGAATGTCGCTCTCAGGATATCCGGCTTGTGCGCTCGCACGCTGCCTCCGCCGGTCTCGAATCCGTTGCAAACGAGGTCATATTGCTGGGTGGTTATCTCTCCGGTATGTGTTCCAGCAAGATGCCACTCCAGATTTTCGGGGGCGGGCATCGAGAAAGGGTTGTGCGTGAATGTCCAGTTGCCCTCCTTATCCTTTTCGAAGAATGGGAAATCCACGACCCATGCGAAGGCGAGCACTCCATTCTTCTTGTCCTCCTCAGTCCTGAGGTCGAATTTGTCGGCGCCGAATCGCTTCATGGCCTCTGTATATGTGAATCGAGGAAACGGCTTCTCTTTGAGCTTGTATCCCATGCTCTCGAATGCGGACGTGATCATCTCTTCGTCGAGCCGCATGATGTCTTCCTTCGTGACGAAGGAGAGCTCCATGTCTATCTGCGTGTGCTCGAATCCTCTGTCGGCCCGCAGGTCCTCATCGCGGAAACACCGCGCTATCTGGAAATACTTCTCGAATGAGGCAGACATGAGGAGCTGCTTATATTGCTGAGGGCTCTGCGGCAAAGCGAAGAATTTGCCCGGATACATCCTGCTCGGCACGATGAAGTCCCTCGAACCTTCCGGCGTAGTGCTGGTGAAATAAGGCGTCTCTATCTCGGTGAACTTCTGCTTGAATAGGAATTGCCTGATCTTGTCTACTAATTCAGAGCGAAGACGGATGTTCTTCTGCATCCTCGGCCGACGCAGGTCGAGGTAGCGATATTTGAGGCGAACATCCTCGGAGATCTCGCGACCGTCGCTGTGTATGTCGAACGGAGGAGTCTGTGCTTCATTCAGGACCGTGATCGATAGTATCTCGAGCTCGATGCCGCCGTTCTGGCGGTCCTTCTGGACGTTCTTCTCGGGGCGCTGGTTGACTTTGCCGCGGACCTCGACGACCCACTCGGTGCGGAGCCTTGAGCCTACCTCATGAGCTTCTTTGGCATTCGGCAAGATGACGCCCTGGACGGTGCCCGTCATGTCCCTGAAGTCGAAGAATATGAGCTTGCCCTGGTCGCGGCGTACGTCGACGTAGCCCCGTATCAGGGCTTCCTGGCCGACTTTCGTTGCGAGGTCCTCTATATATGTGCGTTGCATGGATTAAAATATACCATATCGCGCTATACTAGGGACATATGAAAAGAACACACTATGTGTGGGCGATCGTCATCATCATTCTCCTCGTGATCGTCGTGGTCATCGTCTCCGTATCCAAGGGTTCGAGCCCGACGTCCCAGAATAGCCCGGCGCCTTCGGCTGGACAGGCTGCGCCGTCTTCTGTTCCGCCTGTGGGATCTACCGCTCCGTCCGCAGCGGCTGCCGTCTCTGCGGGGTCTTTGTATCAGATCCATGTGAAGCCCGGCAGCGATGCGTGGGTCTACTATGCGCCGACGACCACGGTCGCCGATATGATCAAGGTCTACAGCCCGCCGTCGAACACGACCATCGACTCGCCCTTGACGCTGTCGGGCCTGGCGCGAGGCTCATGGTATTTCGAAGGCACTGCGCCGGTCCTCCTGACCGACCTCGGTGGCAAGATCCTCGCCCGCGCGACCATTCATGCCCAATCCGACTGGACGACGGACAAGCTCGTGCCGTTCCTCGGCAAGATGACATACCCGCGTCAGCCGAGCGGCTCGACCGGCGTCATCGTATTCAGGAACGACAACCCATCCGGCCTCGCTGCCAACGACAAGTCCGTCGAGATCCTCGTGACGTTCCATTAGCGGACGGCGCGACGTGTTGTATAATGGCACATTATCGGCTTTGTTAATCCACATACCTCTATGATGGGATATTACAATGATTGTTACAGCCTCTGGCCAGGCCATCTCGTGAGCGTATTCGTGCAGATACTGATCGTCGTCCTCATCGTGAGCGTCATCCTCCGCATCATCCGCGGCAGGCGCCGCGACGGCCGCTTCTCATGGCCCGGCTCGGGCGCCGAAGCTCTTCTGAAGGAGCGCTTCGCCAAGGGCGAGATAGACAAAGCTGAATACGAAGAGAAGCTCAAGGTGCTCAGACAGTAGCAGCCGAGCTTGACATATTGTGTCTATATGGTGTATAATCGGCGTAGGTAAATCTCCACTCCAAGGCTCATTTACAACCTTTTTGCGAACTCGCCATAGCTTAAAGATGCTCATCCGCCAGCCAGCGGAGGGCATTTCCAAGCTATGGCGATAAGGTAGCCCTCTAGCATGCACAGAAAAACAGAATGCCCCTAGAAATAGACGGCGAATTCATACTGGAAAGGTTCCACATGAAGACATATACACCAGCGCAGATGCAGAAGTTCATGGAAGTTGTCCCACCCGGCACGTCCTCTGAACGTTTCCAAGCGGTCCTTGGAAGCGGCCTCGTCGCCGATATCTTCCATGCTGACGCCCAGATCACCAACCGCCTCGCGATCAGGCAAGCTCTCGGTCTCGGCGCTCTCCCGTCGGAACCTGGCAGTCATTTCGTCGATTATGGCATGAGCCTCGACGCGATGATCCTCGCCGGCAACTACGACTGGAAGAACGACGACATCACGGCCAAGCGGTTCCCGATCGTGGGAACGGGACGGGTGGAGTTTGAAGACACGCTCTTCCACTTCGACCGCGACATCTCGTCGGAAGATGCGATCAAGGAGATCGTGTCCGCCGACAAGGCCAATCCCTGGCAGCCGGCCAAGATCGAGAACACGCTCGCCTACGGGGCCAAAAATCCCGAAGAACAGCGTCGATACCCAATCGTGGGTCTCGGTTCTGTTGCGGAGGTCGACGGCAACCGCAACGTGCCGTACCTCAACAGGGACGACTCCAAGCGGAACCTGAACCTGAATTGGTTCGACAACGACTGGGATGCCAACTATCGCTTCCTGGCCGTTCGCTACTATCCGAGTTTCTCCTGGACTATCGCTCCAGGAGTTTTGTTTAAAAGCTGTCGTTTCCATCCGCCGAGCATCTTGCCGATCTCCGCGAAATTCTGGGCTAAGTGCGCGTACTTCTTGTTATCGAGCGCCTGTATCTCCCACGAGAGCTGCAGCAAAAGCTTAACGAGATCGACTTTTGATATGCTCTTATTGAGCAAGGCCTGTTTCTCTATGGTGTGGGTATAGCTTGCGAGGAATGAATACTCGATTGCTTCAAGAAAGAGCATATCTATTTTGGAGCCGATAGTGTAGCGATTCGCCTTAGGAAATTGGGTTAGATAACTTTGCCAGATGTTGTAGGTATCCTTGAGCTTAAGAACGACGGGGATGAGCCGAATTGGTGAGGGGGGGCTTAATTGGTTGCGCTGAAGCATTCATGACATACAACGATATCATTTCCTTCGAAAATTTGCTTGATGCATGGAAGGAGTTCTTGCGCGGCAAGCGTGGCAAGAGAGACGTGCAGGAATTCCAGTATAAGCTGTCGGATAATATACTCGCACTTCATGCAGAGCTGGAGAATAAGACCTACAGGCATGGGGGATATTACGCCTTCAATATTTCTGATCCCAAACCCAGGAATATCCACAAAGCCGCTGTGAGAGATCGCTTATTGCATCATGCCATCTATCGAGTGCTATATCCCGTCTTTGACCAGAAATTTATCGCTGATTCCTATTCGTGCCGGATGTGCAAGGGAACGCACCGTGCGATGGACAGATTTCGTGATCTCGCCTATCTCGTGAGCGTGAGGCATACCAAGACCATATGGGTCCTCAAGTGCGACGTACGGAAATTCTTTGCTTCCGTGGATCACAAAGTATTGATGTCCATTCTCGCCAAGCATGTGAGTGACCCCGACACCCTATGGCTGGTAGAAGGGATAATAGGTAGTTTCAATACTCAGCCGGGCAAAGGGCTGCCGCTCGGCAATCTGACATCCCAGCTTTTGGTCAATCTGTATATGAACGAATTTGACCAGCATATGAAGCATCGGCTGAAAGCGAGATATTATATCCGGTATGCCGATGATTTCGTGATCCTATCGCGCGATAGGGAATGGCTCGAAAAGCTCATTCCACAGATAGAGGCATTCTTGTCTGAGAGATTGGGGCTTCATCTGCATCCGCACAAGGTCCATATCCAGACATTCGCTTCAGGCGTCGATTTCTTAGGTTGGGTGCATTTTTCGGATCACAGAGTACTGAGGACGACCACGAAGAAGAGGATGTTAAATGCTGTGGCAAGGGGGAACAGCAAAGGGTCGCTCGAAGCATACGCCGGATTGCTCAGGCACGGGAACGCTCATGCGTTGAGCCAAAAGATAATTATTGGGCGATAGGCATGGTTCTTGGTTCTATTGCACCCAGCGTCGTGCTAGGATATCGCTATGACATCTGATAGCTCCACCATCTCTCCGCTCATCCGCGCCCAGGCGCCGCTCATACTCGCCGAGATCAGGAAGGCGAGCTCTATCCTGTTGCACTGCCATCCGTCGCCCGACCCAGACTCTGTCGGCTCCGCTCTCGCCATGAAGCTCGCGCTCGAGCAGATGGGCAAGAGGGCCACGGTCATCCGGGGTGACTCGAATATCCCGCAGGCATTCATGCACTTCCCGGGCGCGAAAGATATCGTCCCGAAGAGCTTCGGAGAGATAGATCTGAAGCAGTTCGACCTGTTCATCTGTCTCGACAGCGGCACGACCGACAGGATTGGCCGAGCTTTTCCTAGAGACCGTTCGACCTTGCCCTTCAAGGTCATCAATATCGACCATCATATTTCCAACAAAGGGTTCGGAGATATAGATCTCATCGCATCTGATTACCCGGCAACGGCTGAGATCCTCTTCGATCTATTCCATGAATGGGGAGTAGAGCTCACCCACGACATCGCCGCGAATCTCTTCATCGGCATATATACGGATACTGGCGGGCTCAAGTTCGCCAATACGAATGCGCATTCTTACAGAGCGATGGCCGTGCTTGTCGAGAAAGCTACCGATTTTCAGATGCTCATAGACACGATGGAGAATGCGCGCAAGCCAGGCACTCTGGCGTATATCGGCCTCGGACTGACCAATATCGAGACGTTCTTCGGAGGCAAGCTCGCCATCTCTGCCATCTCTCTTTCCCTCCTTGAACAAAAAGGCATTTCGATCGACGACAGGGAAGGGGTCCATATCGCGAACTTCTTGCGCAGCGTAGAGGGGTGGGACATAGATGTAGAGATGGTGGAGCTCGCGCCGGATCAGATCAAGCTGAGCATACGCACGCGCGACTCAGAGAAGTATGACGTCTCCAAGCTCGCCGTCGCTTTCGATGGGGGTGGGCACAAGGCTGCCGCAGGCGCGGGACTCAAAGACACCTCCCTCGACGACGCCAAGAAGCTAGTAGTCGCAAAAGCCAAAGAATTGTATAATCTCTGACTATGAATACCACCCGAACATGGATAGGCATCGCCATCCTCGTCATTGTGATCGCAGTCCTCTGGTTCTCCCTGGATCATCGCTATGTGCAGGAACCGGCGCTCGTACCCATCACGACCGCCTCGAGCACCGTGCAGCAGATCACCATCGTGCCGCAGCAATCAGCCCAGCAGGGAGCGTCAGCGTCGTCTACTAGCCAAACTTCATCCTCTTCTTCCATGCAGAACTTCTCGCATACCGTCACTGTCACGACTACCAAGGGTGTCATCTCCTTCGAAACCTATGACGCCGACGCGCCGAACACCGTCAAGAATTTCCTGACGCTCACCGACAAAGGCTTCTACAACGGCACGATATTCCATCGCGTCATCGAGGGCTTCATGATCCAGGGCGGCGACCCGACCGGCACCGGCATGGGCGGCCCAGGCTACAAGTTCGCTGACGAGCTCGATCCCGCCACTCCCTCATACAAGGCGGGCTACGTCCGCGGCACCGTCGCCATGGCCAATGCAGGCCCGAATACGAACGGCAGCCAGTTCTTCATCATGCAGAAAGACCAGGCTCTCCCGCATAGCTACACCATCTTCGGCAAGGTTATCTCCGGCATGGATGTCGTAGACGCTATCGCTGCATCGCAGACTGGCCAGAATGACAAGCCGGTCCAGCCGATCACGATGACGGCCGTCACCGAGAAGGCAAAATAGCCGTTCTCCTGAGCCGCGTACGCCGACTGCATGTACCGCGTGGTACAATAGGCTCGTGCCCGAATACACGAAGAAGCTCAATATCCGCAGCTCAGACTGGAATTATGGCGGCCCCAAATGGAAGCTGTCGCGCTCCAAGCTCGACCTCTTCCAGGAGTGCAAGCTCTGCTTCTACCTCGATAACAAGCTCGGCGTCAGTCGCCCGCGCGGGCCGGCATTCACCCTCAATATCGCCGTCGACGCCCTCCTCAAGAAAGAGTTCGACATCCACCGCATAGCCAAGGCGCCGCACCCTCTCATGGAGGCGTATCACATAGATGCCGTGCCATTCAGCCATCCTGACCTGGATACGTGGAGGCAGAATTTCGAGGGCATCCAATATCTCGACCCCGATACTGGTATCACTGTCTCTGGAGCGATCGATGACGTGTGGGTCGACTCCGCGGGCGAGCTCATGGTCGTCGACTACAAAGCCACCTCGAAGGAAGGCAAGATCGAATCTCTCGCCGATTCTTCGTGGGAAGGCCAGTACAGGAGACAGATGGAGGTCTATCAGTGGCTCCTCCGCAAGAAGGGCTTCACGGTCTCTCCGACCGGCTATTTCGTCTACGTGAACGGCAAGACCGACAGGAAGGCGTTCGACGGCAGGCTCGAGTTCGACGTGACCATCATCCCGCAGACAGGCGATGACTCATGGGTGCATGGCATGGTCGTCGAGGCCAAGAAGTGCCTCGAGAGCGCCAAGGCCCCGTCGCCGAGCCCCACCTGCGAATACTGCGCCTATCGCAAGAACGCGAGGGATGTGCAGAGTAAAGAAACCAAGAAAAGCATATGAAAATCATCCTTGCATCGGATATGAGCTTTTTACTGGCCTACGGATATGACCTCACGGGTATTTCCAAGGTCAAAATGAAGATTGGCTATGTTACGACAGCTTCAAAGGGGGCTCGCACTCAGTCATTTTTTGAAGAAGTTAAAAATAAGATGCGCGAAAATGGATATTATTTTGAGGAGATAGATATTGAGGGCAAGACCCAGGGACAATTAAATGATTTTTTCAAAGATAAAAATATCATCCATGTTGAGGGCGGTAACACCTTTTATCTGCTCAAAGCCGTTAAAGAAACAGGCTTTGATGTTGTCTTGAAGGAATTGCTCAACGAAGGAAAGGTGTATATCGGCACGAGTGCAGGAGCATACATCATGTGCCCGACGATCGAAGTCGCGAATTGGGATGATAGTGGGAGAGATAGATTTGGTATAACTGATTTTACAGCTCTCGATTATGTTCCTTTTGTGCTCAAAGTCCATTACAAGGATGAGAGTGAAGCAAAGGTCAAGAAAACTATGAAGACACTCAGATATCCATTGCGGATATTGCGGGATGGACAGGGAATTGTAGTTGAAGATGGCAAATATATCTTCGCTGGCAGTGGAGATGAGGTTAGAGTGGAGCAATTCGGAGAAAAATAAGGGACTTATATGCTCGGAAACGCTAAATTGTAGTCAGAGTAGGTACAGACGAAGTAGCTGTAAAACTTGAAATATCGTATCTTTTTGGTTGAATCTTAACAACGCCCTCGCATTCAATTTCTTTAGAGCGATGGCCGTTCATCTCATCGGCTACCCTGTCTTTTATCTTTCCGAAGCGTATAGCTCTAACACTCACCTTATCACCCAGCAATTCAGACACCATAGCCCATCCATTGTGGACACGGAAGGTGATCGTCTCTTTTTTGTCAGGCATATTGGACTTCCTTTACGAGATTCTTACTTTCAAACTTCTTCATGACACCGTCGACTTGCGAAGCGGGAAGATGAAGGTTCAGCACGAAGTCAGGAATCGAAAGCTCCATGTTATTCTTACCTTTCTGTTCAACGATGAAGTCCGTGATCATCTTCTCGGCATTAGCATCATCGATCTTGATGAAGTGGAAATCACTATGTGCATCAATGACTTGATTGATGCGCTCATCGACGTGCCGGTTTATGGCATTTTTGAAGATTCTAAGCATAAACATAAAATAGAATGGGTTACTCACAACTAGTATAACGTTGTTTGGGAGGTCATATTACCCCTATTGTGGATAATGTCAAAGCAGTGTGAAGTACAAGAATAGACCCGACCGCTCGGGCCTATTCCTGACGACGCCCTGCCTTGCCGAGCAGAGCATACGGATATCAGCTCATCGTGTGGAAGACGATCCGCGTTCACCATCAGATTAACGGATAAGGCTATGTCGACACATAGCCGGGACAAGCATAGCGGATGGGCGCTCAAGGAACGCATAAGAAGCCATGAAGATCCGATGAAGGAAAGATAAGCGAAAGATAAGGCGGACGAGGGGATCCGGGCTTTACAGCCGGGCGAGCTTATCGGGCGTATCGATGAGATAGCCCCGTCCGGGGATGTTCATGATCAGATTCGGCTCTCTGCCCTGGTCCAGCTTCTTGCGCAGGTTGCGCATATGGGCCTCGATGGCGTTCGAGAACGGATTGCTGTCGGCTGTCCAGATATGCTCCATGATCTGGGCACGGGACATGATGACCCCGGCGTTCCTGAGGAGGTATTCGAGGAGGTGGAATTCCTTGCGCGTGAGGTGTATGACGCGAGAGCCGCGCTTGACCGCGTTCGTCGCCGGATCGAGGGTGAGGTCGGCGAGCGAGAGCGTCGTGGGCTTCATGGCCGGTGCGCGGCGCGCTACCGCATCGAGCCTCGCATGGAGCTCATCGAGCGAGAACGGCTTGACGACATAGTCGTCCGCCCCGTTCCTGAAGGCCGCGACCTTGGTCTCGATGTCCGTGGTATTCGAGATGAATACGATCGGCGTCGTCTTGCCGGCGGATCGTATCTCCCGGCATATCGTCAGGCCGTCCTTCCTCGGCAGGGAGTAGTCGAGGACGATCGCGTCATAGTCGTAGCTCTTTGCCAGGAAGGCTCCGTCGGTCCCGTCGTTGGAGACGTCGACGGAATGGGCGTGGGCCACAAGGCTGCTCTTCACGGTATCGGCCAGCCTTGCGTCATCGTCCACCACCAGTATTTTCATGGCCGCAAGGATAGCACAGTTGCGTTTCCAGCCGCAATCTGGTACATTCGAGCGCATGTTGACCATCAGACTGCAACGCACCGGCAGGAAGCACGAGCCCACCTATAGGGTGGTCTTGACCGATTCCAAGAACGGCCCCAAGAGCGGCAAGTATCTCCGCAACCTCGGCTGGTACGATACCCGCCGGAAGAACAGCGCCGATCAGCTCGATGTCGAGGAGATCAAGCACTGGATCTCCAAGGGCGCCCAGACATCGCTCACCCTCCACAACTTCTTCGTCGGCAAGAATATCATCGAGGGCAAGAAACTGAACGCGCTCCCTCGCGAGACTCCGATCAAGAAAGACGCTCCGGCCGCCGCGGCTTCTGCCGCTCCTGCTCCGGCTGCAGCCCCGACCGCGCCTGCCACAGAAGCTCCGAAAGACGCCCCGGCCGCATAGGCCCGAAGCTCTCATTTGACGCGTCACTCGCGTCTGCTACAATTCTCGCAGTACAGCATCGTTGCCTGTACGGAACATACTAGTAAACGATACGAATATGCCATTAGACCAGCAGTTCCTGGAATACGTTATCAAGGCGCTCGTCGATGAGCCGGAACACGTCAAGGTCGCCCGCACGGTAGACGAGATGGGCGTGCTCCTCACCCTCGACGTGTCCGCAGCGGATATGGGCAAGATCATCGGCCGCCAGGGCAATACCGCCAAATCTATCCGCACTCTCCTGCGCGTCGTCGGCATGAAGAACAATTCTCGCGTGAACCTCAAGATCAACGAGCCTGTCGGCGGCCTCAAGTCGCCTGAGCGCATGGGCGCTCCTGAGAGCGCATCCGCCGCGTCCGCACCCGCGCCTGCTCCGGCGCCGAGGGCCCAGTCCGCGTCCAAGAGCGTCGAGGAGGCGATGGCTGACCTCGATCTCGGCTAGCGTCTCGCACCGCGCCCTGCTCGCTTCGCGTACATAGACTTTATGGATCAGAAAAAGCGCACCTACATAAGCATCGGCCTCGCCGCCATCGTCGCCATGATCGCGCTCATCGTCGCATACGCGACAGGCGGCTCGAGCCTGCCCGTAGCGACATCGAATGACGCCGCCTCGACTGACACGGCCGGAGCCCAGACACAGACAGAGCCGCAGGCCACGGGCATGATGGACGCTCCGGTCGTCGACATGCCGAAGAAGATGATGTCGCCCTATAAGGACGGCTCATATACAGCTATCGGGACGTATGATTCTCCGGGGGGCCTCGACCAGCTCACTGTCTCGCTCACGCTCAAGGCCGGCATCGTCACCGCCGCCCAGGTCGTGTCGGGCGCCAACGACCGCGAGTCGGCTCGCTACCAGCAGCGATTCATCTCCGGCTATACGCCGTATGTCGTCGGCAAGAGCATCGACAGCATCCGCCTGGCCGCAGTCTCCGGCTCGTCGCTCACCCCTGTCGGCTTCAACAACGCCCTCGCCAAGATAAAGGCTCAGGCCGCACAGAGCTGATGGCTCGCGATCGCATCGCCACAGATCCCGTGCATGCATACTCCTTCGGAGCGATAGGAACGTCCTGGAAGATATCATTCTCTGGCTCCGGTGCCCTCTCGCGTGAAGGGGCGGACGCGCTCGTGGAGCGCGTCCGCCTGCGCATAGACGCCTTCGACAAGTCCTATTCGCGTTTCAGGTCAGACTCTCTCGTCGCTGAGATGGCTCGCTCCGCTGGCACATATGAGCTGCCCGAGGATGCCGAACCGATATTCTCCCTCTATGAGAAGCTCTACGCTCTGACGCGCGGGAAGGTGACTCCGCTCATCGGACAGGTTCTCGTCGATGCTGGCTATGATGCTGCATATTCTCTCGATCCGAAGCGCGAGATCCGTCCTGCCAGACCGCTCGAGGAAGTCGTGCATCGCGACGGCAGGAAGCTCTTGCTCAAGGAGCCGACGCTCTTCGACCTCGGCGCTATCGGCAAGGGCTATCTCATCGACATCGTGGCAGAGATGCTCCGTGCCGCTGGCGTGGACACATATACGATCAACGCCGGTGGAGACATCGCGTGTCGGAGCGCGGAAGGGGATCCGTCGCGCATCGGCCTCGAGGATCCGTCGGATGCGGCCAAGGCCGTCGGCTATGCGGACATCATCGATCGGAGCATATGCGGCTCGGCGGGCAACAGGCGCGCGTGGAAAGGCTATCACCACATCATCGACCCGCAGACGGTCGTCTCGCCTATGCATATCAGGGCCCTGTGGACGGTCGCTGATACGACCATGCTCGCCGATGGCCTGTCGACGGCGCTCTTCTTCGTGGAACCGGAAGCGCTCTCCGGGAATTTCGATTTCGAATATGCCATACTATATGCCGACGGTTCCGGCAGGACGTCAGGACGCTTCCCCGGCATCTTATTCACGGCGTAGATCGTAATCACATCATCATGGACAAGCTCAAAGCATTCAGCCCGGTCGTGCTCCGCATCGGCGCATCGCTCGTATTCCTCTGGTTCGGCATAAGCCAGCTCGCCGACGCCTCCCAGTGGGCGGCGTATGTGCCCGACTATGCCATGAGCCTCTCGCATCTCTCGGTCACGACCATCGTCCACCTGAACGGCATATTCGAGATCGTCCTGGGCTCGATGCTCTTCCTCGGCCTCTTCACCCGCACGGCCGCGCTCCTTCTCGCGCTCCACATGCTCGACATCACCTTCATCGTCGGCCTTGACGCGACCGGCGTCCGCGACTTCGCCGTATCGATCGCGGCCATCGCGGTCTTCCTCGGCGGCATCGACTGGCTCTCGCTCGATCGCTGGCGCCGAGTCGGCCCGTTCGCGCGCTCGGCCGCTCCTCTCCGTGACAGCTCCAGTCTCGCCGATCCGCAGATGTAAAAGACTGCCTCCGTGTGCTAAGGTCCTCGCATGCTCACATTCCACGTCATAACACTGTTCCCAGAGAGCCTGGACTCATATCTGGCGGCTTCTATCGTACGCCGCGCTATGGACGAAAAGCACATCGCGGTAGAGACCTGTAACCCGCGCGACTTCGTCGTGCCGAAGGGCGCAACAGTTGCCACGAAAGGGAAGCGTGGCACGAATGCGAAGCCGCCCAAGCTCACCTATGCCGAGCGCCGCGTCGATGACCGTCCGTACGGCGGCGGCCCCGGCATGGTCATCGAGGCGTTGCCCGTCATTCGTGCCATCGATGAGGCAGTCGGCGTCAAGATGCGGAGATCTGCATCTCGTACAAAGGTCAAGATCGTCTTCTTCAATCCCGGCGGCCGGCAGTTCACCAATGCGATCGCCGACGGCTACAAGGACTGCACCGACATCGTCCTCGTCTGCGGCAGATATGAGGGCATCGATGCCCGCGTGAAGAAGGCCTTTCCGATGGCGGATATCTCGGTAGGGGATTACACGCTCACCGGAGGCGAGCTGCCCGCTATGATCGTCATCGATGCTATCACCCGCCGCATCCCCGGCGTGCTCGGCCATGACGAGTCTATCGAGGAATCGCGCGTGGCCAGCCGGGACGTCTACACCCGTCCGGCAGCCTTTGAATACAAAAAGAAGAGATACGCAGTCCCCAAGATACTTTTGAGCGGCAATCACAAGGTTATCGACGAATGGAAGATCGGCAGGAATGAGAAGCAGCCACGCATGAAGGCTGTGAAGCGCGCGGGGAAGCAGTTATGACACGCAAAATTTTTGTGCGGAAGATTGACCGCTACCTTTAAGTTGCTACAATTCCAGCATCAAATTTCCTAATGGCGGCGCCTGCTCTCTCATGTCGTGGCGATGACCGTCTGGTGCAGGTGAGGAATGAGTGAAGATTATCACTTAACTTACTAACTCAATGAAGTCGAATATGACCGTGAGCCCTTATATCCCGCATCAGCCTGAATATGTAACGAAGGACGTTTTTGAAGAGAGGATCTCTGGCCTCAAAGAGCACATCGATGCTGGTTTTGATGGCATGGATCAGCTTATCGAAGAGACAAAGAAGGAAACTCTGACCGAGATAAAACGCTATGTCGGCGGTGAGCTTGGCAATATAAGAGGTGAACTTGGTGATGTGAGAGGTGAGCTTGCCGACGTGAGAGGTGAGCTTGTTGACGTGAGAGGTGAGCTTGCCGATGTGAGAGGGGAGATGCGAGGCATGAGGTCTGAATTGTTGGCGGCGATTAAGAGTTCTAAAGGTTGACATCCCCACGCCTTTTTGCTAGGGTACCCACAACTTCGCCGAATGAGTTACGGCACTAGCGGAGGATTACAAAGGCCACAGAGAGCCTACCCGGCCTCTTCCGAGATAACTCACACCCATATTTACTGAGCGGTAAGCCAAAACCGATCCCGTTCTCGTCGTTTGAGAGCGTTTTTTGCGTTTCGCGCGACTTCCGTTCGAGCCAGAGCACACAGTTCGCCTTTATCAATACACACATATATGACAACTATCAACCGCCCCAAGAAGTTCTTCGCCCGCTACCAGGAGCCTCTCACCGAGATGCCTCACCTGGTGGAGTCGCAGCTCCTGTCCTACGCGGACCTTCTCGAGAGGGGACTTCCTGCTCTCCTGAAGGAGTTCTCTCCGATCAAGGACTACGCCGAGAAGAAGTTCGAGCTCTCCATGGGCAACCTCGAGCTCATCCGCCCCAAGTATGACGAGCACTTCGCCAAGGAGAACAAGCAGAACTACGAGGGCCAGATCAAGATCACCGTCACCCTGAAGAACAAGACCCTGAATATCGTCAAGGAGCAGGAGATGTTCCTCGCGGATCTGCCGCTCATGACGGACCACGGTACCTTCATCATCAACGGCGTCGAGCGCGTCATCGTGCCGCAGCTCGCGCGCTCGTTCGGCATCTTCTTCACTGCCACCGAGGTCAAGGGCAAGAATCTCTTCGGCGCCAAGGTCATCCCGGCCCGCGGCGTGTGGATGGAGATCGAGACGGACGCCGACGGCACCATCTACTGCCGCATCGACCGCAAGCGCAAATTCCCGGTCTCCTCGCTCCTGCGCATCCTCGGCGCCGATACTGACCAGAAGATCAAGGACCTCTTCAAGGGCAGCGCGGATGCAGCCAAGATGATCGAGCTCACCATCGCCAAGGACCATGCCAAGACCGTCGAAGACGCCTATATCGAGATCTACAAGCGCCTCCGCGACGGCGACCTGGCCACGGCCGACAACGCCCGCTCGTTCATCCAGGCCATCATGTCTCCCGAGCGCTATGACCTCTCCAGGGTCGGCCGCTTCCGCTTCAACAAGCGCTTCGGCAAGGATATGCAGGAGAAGGAGCTCAACCGCCACACCCTCAATATCGACGACCTTGCAGTCACCGTCGGCAATATCGTCATGCTCAATACGACGCCCGACATGAAAGCCGATGATATCGACCACCTCGGCAGCCGCCGCGTCCGCTATGTCGGCGAACTCCTCGAACAGCGCATCCGCCTCGGCCTCTCCCAGATGAAGAGGAACATCCAGGACAAGATGTCGACCATCGAGCCCGACGTGACCCTGCCGGTCTCATTCATCTACCCCCGCCCCTTGCAGGCCCGCATCAAGGAATTCTTCACCACCAACCAGCTCTCGCAATTCATGGAGCAGACCAACGTCCTCGGCGAGATCGAGAACCTCCGCCAGCTCACCGCCCTCGGCCCGGGCGGCCTCTCCCGCGAGCGCGCCGGCTTCGAGGTGCGCGACGTCCATCCGTCCCACTACGGCCGCCTCTGCCCGATTCACACCCCTGAAGGCCCGAACATCGGCCTGGTGCTCCGTCTGGCGTGCTATGCCCGCATCAACGACTTCGGCATGATCGAGGCTCCCTACGCCAAGGTCGTGAATGGCGTGATCACCACGGAGATCGTCTACATGAATGCTCTCGAGGAGGAGAACTTCCGCATCGCACACGCAGCTACTGCCCGCACCGCGGACGGCGCGCTCATCCCGGAGGACGTCGAAGTCCGCCAGAATGGCAGCCCTGCCCTCGCCAAGAAGCATGAGGTCGACTATATCGACGTCGCTACCAACGAGGCATTTTCCGTGGCGACCTCGCTCATCCCGTTCGTGAACCATGACGACGCCAACCGCGCATTGATGGGATCGAACATGTTGAAGCAGGCCACCCCATGCCTCATCCCCGAGGCTCCGTTCGTGGCCACTGGCATGGAGGCCAAGGCCGTCCTCGACACAGGCCGTCTCGTCATCGCTCCCGAGGATGGCGAGATCACCGGCGTCGATGCCAAGAAGATCTCCTTCCACGGCAAGAAGAGCGGCAAGAAGTACGAATACAAGCTCATCCTCTTCCAGAGGACCAACGGCTTCACCTCCTTCCATCAGCGCCCGATCGTCTCTGTCGGCGACAAGGTCAAGAAAGGCGACATCCTCGCCGATACCTCTACGTCAGACGGCGGACAGATCGCCCTCGGCCACAACGCCCTGGTCGCATTCATGTCATGGTCCGGCTCCAACTACGAGGACGCCATCATCCTCTCCGAGCGCGTGGTCAAGAATTCCAAGTGGTCTTCCGTCCACATCGAGGAGTTCGTCGTGAACGTCCGCGAGACCAAGCTCGGTCCCGAGGTCACCACCTGCGATATCCCGAACGTCGGCGAAGCCAAGCTCAAGAATCTCACAGAAGAGGGCATCGTCAGGATCGGCGCGGAAGTCCGCCCTGGCGACATCCTGGTCGGCAAGATCAGCCCCAAAGGCGAGACGCAGCTCACTCCCGAAGAGCGCCTCCTCCGCTCCATCTTTGGCGAGAAGGCCCGCGATGTGAAAGACACCTCCAAGCGCATGGAGAACGGCAAGCGCGGCCGCGTCATCTCGGTCAAGGTCTTCTCCCGCGAGAGGGGAGACAAGCTCGAGTCCGGCATCATCAAGAAGATCTATATCGAGGTCGCCGAAGTCCGCAACGTCTCTGTCGGCGACAAGATGGCCGGCCGCCACGGCAACAAGGGCGTCATATCCAAGATACTTCCCGAAGAGGACATGCCGTACATGGAAGACGGCACTCCTGTCGATGTCATCCTGACCCCGCTCGGCGTGCCTTCCCGCATGAACCTCGGCCAGATCCTCGAGCTCCACCTCGGCCTCGCCGCCAACTCGCTCGGCTATCAGGCCATCGTCCCGCCGTTCGCCGGCGCCACTGAGACCGAGATCAAGGACGAGCTCAAGAAGGCCGGTTTCGACACCACGGGCAAGATGAAGCTCCGCGACGGCCGCACCGGCGCGCACTTCGATGCTCCCATCGCCGTCGGCTACATGTATATCCTGAAGCTGCACCACATGGTCGAGGACAAGATCCACATGCGCTCGATCGGCCCATACTCGCTCATCACCCAGCAGCCTCTCGGCGGCAAGGCACAGGGCGGCGGCCAGCGCTTCGGCGAGATGGAGGTCTGGGCGCTCCTCGGTCACGGCGCCGCGCATACCCTGCGCGAGATCCTGACGGTCAAGTCGGACGATATCGTCGGCCGCTCGGCGACCTTCGATGCCATCGTCAAGGGCGAGAAGATGCGTCTGCCTAACCTGCCGGCTTCCTTCAATGTCCTTCTGAAGACTCTCCGCGGCCTCGCCCTCAACGTCGAGCTCACTACCAAGCCCCGCGCGGCCGTGAACGCTGACGAGGAATAAACGACGACCATGAATAACACGAATCCTTCAAAGAAAGGCTTGGTCGTCACGATCATCGTCCTCGTCGTGATCATACTGATCTTGGCTGCTGGCGTTGCGTATCTGACCTTGAATAGGGGACCCGTTCGCGATGATGAGGCTCTCTCTCAAACAGCTTCCACTACTCTAGATGTATCTACCAATACAAATACTCCTGCCGTTGCTGTTGCGAGCGACCCCAGCTTGAAGACGTACTCAAACCCTGAATATGGTTTCTCCCTCCAGTATCCGATAAAGGCGACTCTCAATGATCATGACATCACTGGAGGTAGGGAAATAAGCATCACTCCTGTGACAGCTACTTATATCCAGATCGATGTCCAAAATAAGGAATATGGTAATCAGAGCAGCACTATGGTTCCAGCTCAATGTGATGATGGGAGCGCACAAAATCCTAGCTCGCAAGTCATTATCGGGGGCATCGCTTTCTTAAAGACTGATGTGAGCGATTTGTATGGTGGTATGCAGATCTGGTCTATCGCATATTCCTACTGTGTCCAGCATAACGGTATTCGCTACAGAATCGTTCCGCGGATATCCTACAGCCGTTATCCGTGCCAAAGCGAAAAAGATGGATCAACTATTCCAGATTGTGTGAAACCAACGATCCCTTCGACGGCCGAAGCTTCGACCATGTTCGATGGTACTGTCAAGTCACTCAACTTTATGTTTACAAACTAATCTCAACGACCATGCAACCAACCATCACAAAGAAGTCCGCTGACCCTGTCTCGTTCGATGCGGTGAAGCTGTCGCTCGCGTCCCCAGACAAGATCCTGGAATGGTCGTTCGGCGAGGTCACCAAGCCGGAGACCATCAACTACCGCACCCAGCGTTCCGAGAAGAACGGCCTGTTCGACGAGCGCATCTTCGGTCCGGACCGCGACTACGAATGCTACTGCGGCAAATACCGCGGCATCCGCTACAAGGGCCTCGTGTGCGAGAAGTGCGGCGTCGAGATCACCCGCTCCATCGTCCGCCGCGAGCGCATGGGCCACATCGAGCTCGCCACGCCCGTCTCCCACATCTGGTTCTTGCGCAGCGTCCCTTCGAGGATCGGTCTTATATTGGGAATGACCACCGCCGACCTCGAGAAGGTCGTCTACTTCGCCGGCTATATCGTCACCAAGGTCCAGGAAGGCGAGAAGGCCAAGTTCCTCAAGGAGCTCGATGCCGAATACAAGACCAAGGTCAAGACTGCCAATGACGACAAGACCAAGGAGGCCCTGAAGGAGCTCGTCCTCAACGCCCGCCGCGAGATCGAGTCGCTCGTCCCCGGCTTCGTCATGGACGAGGTCACCTATCACAAGCATGCCGTGAAGTACGGCGCCTTCTTCGAAGCCGCCATCGGCGCCGAGGCCATCTACGACATCCTGAAGAAAGTCGACCTCGAGAAGCTTAAGGCCGAGCTCGAGGCCGCGCATGCTGACGCCGGATCCGCCGATCGCGAGAAGCTCTCCAAGAGGCTCTCCCTGGTCAAGCAGATGATCAAGGCCAAGGTCCGCCCCGAATGGATGTTCCTCATCAGGATCCCCGTCATCCCGCCGGGCCTCCGCCCCATGGTCGCCCTCGACGGCGGCCGCTACGCCACCTCCGATGTCAATGACCTCTATCGCCGCGTCATCAACCGCAACAACCGCCTCCTCAAGCTCAAGGAGATCAACGCTCCCGAGGTCATCCTCCGCAATGAGAAGCGCATCCTTCAGGAAGCCGTCGATGCCCTCATAGACAATTCCATCCGCCACAGCTCGTCTGCCGGCGCCGCTGCCCTCGCCCGCGAGAAGCGCGCCCTGAAGTCGCTCTCCGACTCTCTCAAGTCCAAGCGCGGCCTCTTCCGCCAGAACCTTCTCGGCAAGCGCGTCGACTATTCCGGCCGCTCCGTCATCGTCGTCGGCCCCGAGCTCCATCTCGACCAGTGCGGCCTCCCGAAGCACATGGCTCTCGAGCTCTTCAGGCCCTTCGTCATATCAGGCCTCCTGAAGCGCGAGCTCGCCTACAACATCCGCGGCGCGAACCGCCTCATCGACGACGGCGCCAAGGAAGTCTGGGAGATCCTCGAAGAGGTCATCAAGGGCAAATACGTCCTCCTCAACCGCGCTCCGACCCTCCACCGCCTCTCCATCCAGGCCTTCCGCCCCGTCCTCATCGAAGGCAACGCCATCCAGGTCCACCCTCTGGTCTGCACGGCCTTCAACGCCGACTTCGATGGCGACCAGATGGCCGTCCACGTGCCCCTCTCCGACGAGGCTCAGATGGAAGCCCGCGAGATCATGGCGTCCGACAAGAACATCCTCAAGCCCGGCAACAACGACCCGACCATCGTCGCCAAGCTCCTCGATATCGTCCTCGGCTGCTTCTGGGTCACCAAGTCCGTGACCGGAGGGAAGGGCGAGGGCAAATACTTCGAGTCCCCGAACGCCGCCATCCTGGCCCAGCAGTTCGGCGACATCGACATCCGCGCCAAGGTCAAGGTCATGCCGCCCCGCCGTCCCAAATTTGCCGCCTTCGATGGCACCATATTCGAGACTACCGTCGGGCGCATCCTCTTCAACGACATCCTTCCCGAGGACTATCCGTTCGCGAACGAGGAGATCGGCAGGAAGCGCCTCTCGGCCATCATCGATGACATGATCACCGCCCACGGCGCCCAGCATATCGCTCCCATCCTCGACCGCATCAAGACATTCGGCTTCGGCTATACCACGTATTCCGGCACGACCTGGGGCATCGACGACATCGTCATCCCTCCGGCCAAGTACGACATCATCGCCAAGGCCAAGGGCCAGGCAGACATCGTCACGGCCCAGTTCAACGAAGGCCTCCTCACCGACGAGGAGCGCGTCAGGAAGCATGTCGAGATCTGGCAGGCCGCCAAGACCCAGATCGAGAAGATCATCCCCGGCTCGATGGACAAGATGGGCCCGGCCTATGATATGGTCACCTCCGGCGCCCGCGGCTCGCTCTCCCAGATCACCATCATGGCCGGCATGAAGGGCCTCATCGCCTCAGTGACCGGCGACACCATCGAATTCCCGGTCCTCTCGTCCGCGAAGGAAGGCCTCACTCCGATCGAATACTTCATCACCACCCACGGCTCGCGTAAGGGCCTGACCGACACGGCCCTCAACACCGCCAAGGCCGGCTATCTCACCCGCAAGCTCTTCGTGGTCGCCCAGGACGTCGTCGTCTCCGAGGAAGACTGCGGCACCAAGGACTCCATCACCATCTCCCGCAGCGCTTCGGGCCTGAGCGTCCCTCTCGCCAAGAATATCCGCGGCAGGATCCTCGCTGACGATGTCGCCGGAAGCGACGGCAAGGTCCTCTTCAAGAAGGGCTACCTCCTGACCAAGGCCGATGCCCAGAAGGTCGAGGACTCCGGCGCCGACGCGGTCAAGGTCCGCTCGCCCCTCTCCTGCAAGACTATCCGCGGCGTCTGCGCCCGCTGCTACGGCCTTGATCTCGGCAAGAATGAGCCGATCGGCCTCGGCGAAGCCGTCGGCACCATCGCCGCTCAGGCTATCGGCGAGCCCGGCACCCAGCTCACTATGCGCACCTTCCACGCCGGCGGCGCCGCATCAGCCGGTGGAGACATCACTATGGGCCTCCCGCGCGTCGAGGAAGTCTTCGAGAAGCGCCGCCCCAAGATCCCCGCGGTCGTCGCTACCGCTGACGGCGTCATCTCCGCAGTCGAGGACCTCGGCAAGGAGAAGGTCATCCGCCTCCTCCCCGACATCGAGGATACCAAGGCCGCCAAAGCCGCCAAGAAGGGCGCCGAAGTCGAATACACCTTCCCCTACCGCCGCACGACGCTCGTCAAGGTCGGCGACAGGGTCAGGAAGGGCGATCTCCTCACCGACGGCTCCGCAGACATCGACGAGGTCTTCGACAACGGCGGCGAAGAGCGCGCCAAGGACTACGTCATCGGCGAAGTCGGCAAGATCTACGAGCTCCAGGGCGAGACCGTCTCCAGGAAGCACATCGAGCTCATCGTGAAGCAGATGTTCTCCCGCCGCCGCATCACGGATGCCGGCGACACCAATCTCACCGAGGGCATGGTCGTCGACGACATCCAGCTCTCCGAGGAGAATGAGGCCGCCAAGGCCACCGGCGGTTCTACCGCCAAGGCCGACAGGATCGTCATGGGCATCACCGAGACCTCGCTCTCGAGGAAGTCATTCCTCTCCGCGGCATCATTCCAGCACACCACCCGCGTGCTCATCGCCAACGCCGTCCGCGGCGCCTCCGACGACCTCTCCGGCCTCATGGAGAACGTCATCATCGGCCGCCTCGTCCCGGCAGGTTCCGGTTTCCCCGGCTCGCCCAAGAAGAAGATGATCGAAGACGCCTTTGGCGTCGATGGAGCAGGGGAGCGGGGATAGGGAAGCGGACTTGCCTCGCAGTACTAGCTCTACACCTTTATTACAAGCCAAAACAGCCCTGAATGGGGCTGTTTTTGCATACCTCGAGGTACTATTTTAGTTTACAAGGCGCCTCACACTATCGGTCGGAGCTTGTTTCAAAAAATAGAGCAAAAGTTACTGAAAGTAGAGCGATGCTCTATTTTTTGAAACAGACGCGGACTAGACGTGCGAAGGCGCCCTGGTGGGTTGATGGAAAGAGTATCGTGTCCATGGATATTTCAACACCGAAAGACGTCAATGGTAGATCGAGCTCGGCTGACGCACAGAGAATCTTACCGCCCCTCAGAAGCCTCCCGGCTCCTGTCGGGCGGTTTCTTTTTACATGGATCTTGTGTGGCCTTATCTTTCCTTCATCGGATCTTGAGCATTCCTTCATCGAAGCTTCATAGTTTCTTCAGTCTTCCTTGAGCGCTGCTTTGATACGCTTCTCGGCACGGGAGAATGTCTTACCTCCCGAGTTGGGCTGTTCCTGGAGAGGAACTTTGCTTTAACCAGGCATAGCAAGCGGGTGCAACTCCCGTCAGCTCAACATTGACAGGGGCGATAGCGAGCCTATAATTATCATGTCGATCAACTCGACTGGTTGAGGTGACGGGAAACATCCCGCTATGCCCAACACGGGAGCCCCTTCGGGGGCTTTTGTGTTTGTGAGCGAGCGCGGCTATACTACACCCATCATGAATCGCTCGAACGTCGAAGAGATCAAGGCGCGCCTGCCTATAGAGGACGTCATCGGCTCGTATGTGAAGCTGGAGAAGGCCGGCAAGTCATTCAAGGCCAAATGCCCCTTCCACCATGAGAAGACGGCGTCATTCTTCGTGTCGCCGGAGCGCGGGGGATACTACTGCTTCGGCTGCCAGGCCAAGGGCGATATCTTCTCGTTCGTCGAGCAGTTCGAAGGGCTCGATTTCAAAGGAGCCCTGAAAGTGCTGGCCGAGAAGGCCGGCGTCGTGCTCGTCTATGACCAGAAGACAGACAGCGATCGGGACAGGCTCTTCAGGATCATGGAGGAGGCCGCGAAGTATTTCGAGGCGGAGCTCGCCAAGGCCGGCCCTGTTTCCGAAGAAGCTCGCGCATATCTCCAGAAGCGCGGGCTTGCACCGGCCACCATCAAAGAGTTCAGGATCGGCTTCGCGCCCGAGGGCTGGCGCAATCTCTATGCATATCTGCGCGCCAAGCAATGGCCCAACGACCTCATCGAGCGAGCCGGTCTGGCCAAGCGCGCCGAGGACAACACCGGAAACTACTATGACCGCTTCCGCGGCCGTGTCATGTTCCCGATATCAGACTCGAGCGGGCGCATCATCGCCTTCACTGGCCGCATCCTGCCGCGCCTCGATGACAAGAAGGCCGGCAAGTACCTCAACAGCCCCGACACGCCCATCTTCGACAAGAGCGCGGTCCTCTTCGGGCTCGACAAGGCCAAGGGCTACATCCGCCGCCTCGGCTACAGCATCATGGTCGAAGGGCAGTTCGACCTCATCATGTCCCATCAGGCAGGAGTCAGGAATGTCGTCGCAGCTTCGGGTACGGCGCTCGCAGACTCCGAGATGAGCAGGGAAGGAGTGATCAACAATCTCGGCCTCCTGCGTCGCCTGTCCGACAATGTCATCATCGCGTTCGATTCTGATGCCGCTGGCAGGAAAGCAGCCATGCGCGCCGCCGGCATCGCCCTGTCGCTCAGCATGGACGTGAAGGTCGCTGACATACAGGGTGGAAAGGATCCTGCCGACCTCGTGCTCGCCGACCCGGAAGATTGGAAGAATGCCCTCCGCAGAGCTACGCCGATTGTCCAATTCGAGCTCACCAATGTCATGCGCGAATCCGCCGACCCTCGCAAAGTGCCCAAGGCGCTCCGCGAGCGCGTCTTCCCGTTCATCGCCGTCATGGAGAATCAGACAGATAGGGCATATGCCGTGAAGCTCATCTCCGACAAGGCAGATCTGCCGGAATCAGCCATTTGGGACGATGTGAGAGCCGTCGAGAAGAAGCTCAGGGAGGAAGCAGGCACTGCTCCAGCGCGAACTTTCGGAGCCCGAGGAGGGCGAGAAGTAGACGCAGCGCCAGCAGGCGCTGACGTCGGTCGCGCAGGGGCAGTGGCTGCTTCCTCTACACGTCTCGATCTCGTCGAGCGCCGCATGATGGGCCTCCTCGATCTCATGGAGAGGGAACATGCACCGAAGGCGCCTGAATATCGTACTACCATCGAGAAGATAGCCGGCGGCGCGTTCGTCCAGATGGTCGAACGCATGAAGCCAGCCATGGCTGATATCTCGTTCGAGGCAGAGGCCCTGTTCGGTTCCGAGCCTGAGCGCTGGGGTGTGCACATGGCCGATCTCATCGCCAATTTCGAGGATGACCTCGTGGCGGGCGACCTCATTCGTGCCATGACCGAGCTCCGCCAGGCGGAAAAGCGCGGCGACCAAGCGGCGGTGGCCGAAATGGCTCAGAGGTGCCAAGCTTTGTCAATCCGAAAGGCTGAAATGGCCAGGAATCGAAAGAAATAATCAATAACCAATCAATCAATAACCAATAACCAAGATCCAATAACCAAACCATCGCAAAATCGGTTTGGTCCCTGTTTGGTCATTGATTATTGGTGACTGGTTATCATATTATGTTGCAGTATCTTTTAATATAGGTTACAATATTGGCTTCCTAGTTTCTCTCTAGAAAATCCCCAACATATGAGCACATCAAAGAAAGCAGGGCGTTCCGCCGCCGGTCCTCGCCGTCCGACGCGTCGCGTCCAGGCTGCCAAGAAGCACGCCGTCGTCAGGAACGCGGGCAAACCGCGCGCATCGGCAAAGGCAGGGTCCAAAGACGCCTCCAAGGCGCCCGTCATGGGCAAGGGCGGCGCGGCAGCCGCCAAGAATTTCGAGGCCAAGGCGCGAGAGCTCATCCAGAAGGGCCGCGACCGCGGCTTCGTCACCTATGACGAGATCCTCAAGGAGTTCCCGCAGATTGAGAACGACATCGTCTTCCTCGATGACCTCTATAGCAAGCTCGCCACCGCCAATGTCGATGTGCTCGAAGGCGGCGGCCTGCTCGAAGTCGAGGAGGTGGCCAAGGACAAGAAGGCCCAGCCGCACATCTCGCGCGGCGGCTCCGACAGTGCATATGATTCGATCCAGATGTATCTCAAGGAGATCGGCCAGTACCCGCTCATCAATGCCGCCAAGGAGAAGGAGCTCGCCCGCCGCATCCAGGCCGGCGATATCGAGGCCAAGAACCTCCTGGCCAAAGCCAACCTCCGCCTGGTCGTATCTATCGCAAAGAAGTACGTCGGCCGCTCGCCCGACCTGACCCTGCTCGACCTCATCCAGGAGGGCAACCTGGGCCTTTTCCGCGCCGTCGACAAGTTCGACTGGACCAAGGGCTACAAATTCTCGACATATGCCACCTGGTGGATCCGCCAGGCCATCACTCGCGCTCTGGCCGACCAGTCCAGGACCATCCGCGTGCCTGTCCACATGGTGGAGACCATCGCCAAGTACAAGCAGGTCGTCCGCCGCCTCTCCCAGGAGCTCGGTCGCGAGCCTCTGCCCGACGAGATCGCCACGGAGATGGGCATGGACGTCGACAAGATCTATCAGATCGAGAAGATCGAGCAGGACGTGGTCTCGCTCGAGTCGCCGGTCGGCGACAGCGATGACGACTCCAAGTCCACTCTGGGCGACTTCATCGCCGACGACAAGATCCTCTCTCCTGACCAAGAATCCTCACGCCGCATCCTCCGCGACCAGGTCAACGCCATCCTGAACGACCTCTCCGAGAAGGAGCGCAAGATCCTGGAGATGCGCCATGGCTTGAATGACGGTATCACCCACACCCTCGAGGAAGTCGGCCGCGAGTTCGGCGTCACTCGCGAGCGCATCCGCCAGATCGAGGCCAAAGCTCACGAGAAGATCCGCCAGCATGACCAGGCGGCTAGGCTGAGGAACTACTAGAGATGGATCGCTTCTCTTTTGGAGACAGCCCGGAGATGGCCGACAGGCTCCTCGGGCTTGTTCTCGCGGGCAAGAAGACTGCGACCACATCGGCGCTCTCCGACCCGACCATCGCGCATAACGATATCGGGAAACGATGGATCGTGCTCGATGGCAAAGGCAAGGAACGGGCGATCATCGAGACGGCAGAGCTGCGCATCGTCCCATTCATGGAAGTTGACGAAGCGTTCGCACGTGATGAAGGCGAAGGAGATCTTACTCTTTCGTACTGGAGAAAAGTTCATGAAGATTTCTTTAGGAGAGAAGGCGTCTATTCGCCTGATATGAAAGTAGTCTGTGAGAGATTCAAGCTGGTCGAGGCGCTTTAGAAGGGAGGACACTATCTGGTCCTAGCTTGTTCCAAAAAATAGAGTATTACTCTGATTTTTCTTACTTTTGTTCTACTTTTTGGAATAGGAGAGTAGCCATATGGGTGTCAGCCCCATTGCGTTTTTGGAACAGGATCTATTCCAAAAGTGCAATGGTGCTGGAAGTGATATAGTTATGGCAATAATCCATATCACCATGGGCATCAAACCCGGCAAATACAGGCACTTTAAAGGCGACACCTATGAGGTGTTCAATACGGCGCTCCACAGCGAGACTCTTGAGGAATTCGTAGTATACCGACCTATAACGGGCAAGCACGCGAACGAGACTCATCTTTGGGTGAGGCCTATCAAGATGTTCCTGGAGACTGTCGAGAGAGACGGCAAGAAGATGCCACGATTCGAATACATCGGGTAGCAGAAACAAAGAGTCGCTTCGCATTGCTGCGAAGCGACGATGGGAGCTAGCCGGACGAGCCCGGTTTACAGGCTATTCTCCAGGATCTTACCGGCCTCCTGGAGGCAATCGCTCACCACGATGGGCAATCGAGCTTGGAGATTCAGGAATGCGCTCCTCGGATCGACGTTGTGCTCGACCGATTCGTCGATCGTGCTCTGTGCGATCCGCGCCGGGTTCAAGTTGAACTCGTTGGTGATGGCCTGATCGAAATCCGGAGCCGTTTGCTCCGGCCTCACCATCTTCAGGCCTCGCGCCACCCCATGAACTGCATAGTGGGCGATGTTCGCAGCGAATTCGCGGTCTTGATTGATCCTGCTGATCACGGCAAAGGCACTATCGCCGAATGCACCGAATAGGCGCGCTACTGCCGCATTCACTTGGCCGTGATCGACTTCTGTATGTTTCATCTTTGTCCTCCATTATGTCCTTCGAATTCATCTCCGGACGGCTAGATTTCAATGGGCATACGGTCCCCAGATTACGTCTCGTCGCAAATGAAACGAGCTCTCCGAACCCCGTAGTAAGGTTCAAAAAGCTCGCTTCATTCGACATCAATAATCTATCGAGATAATACCCGTCAAAGTGTAACTGTCAATCGGCGGAGATATTGAGCTACTTCGTCGTAGCAGGAGCTGTACCAGCCGTGCTCGTCGCCGCAGGAGCGAAGAGCTTGATAGACGAGATGACCTTCTCCGCGTCAGCCTTGTCAGCCGCAGTCTCGACAGCGGAGTCGGGGAAGACAGCCACGCCGACGCCTTCGGTATCATTCCTGGGCAAGAGGTAGAATGTCACGCCATTGGCCACGCCGGAATAGAAACGGGTGCCGCCGATAGATACCTGCGTGGTCGAAGCCTCCTGGAACGGATCAGACACTTTCTTATTGTAGTAGCCGAACTGGAGCTTGACGCGCTCGTGGGCGGTGACAGTGGTCGTGCTCGTCGCCGCGCCTGACGTGCTGGCGACGGCGGGCGCCGTGGTCGTAGAGACGGTCACTGCCGAGAGGAAGAGGCAGCACGTCTTGGCCGTGAGCTGGTCTGACAAGACCCAGGCCGGCGGATAGCTCACCTGAAAGCTGAAGTCGCTCTCGGTATAGGTCTGCCAGGCGACGGGGCCATTCCTGACCTGATAATGGACCGCGACTCCGACGGCGAGGAGCAGGATGACGACGATGACGATGACAACGAGGACGATCTTGGTTGATTTATTCATGATATGAGATTAGTAAGATGTTTCCAGATGGCATACATCGCATATGTGTCTAGTTTACAATAGTTTCGGAGATTAGTCGAAATGGCCGCGCGCTCGGCCAGAGGCAAGCCGGCGGTGGTCATCTCGTTCCATTTCTGCGAGGCTGTGCCGCCCTCGCGGATCTCGAGATCCTTGTACGACAGTTCGGGCGCGAGCACGGGCAGCACGTATTTGATGGATGTGGAGCCATAGTAGTCCTGATGGACATGATACTGCTTGCTGAAGACGTCCATGAGGTCGTAGATGCGCTCGTTCACCTCTTTCAGGAATGCACTCGCTGTCGGGACCTTGCGAGCCATTTCTTCATTGCGCCCTTGCTCGAATTTCTTATTCCAGACGATGACAGAGCCGATCTTTCCGATATCTTTTATGAGCGATGCGACGAGGTGAGGGACGGGGTCATCGGATCCTTCGTGCAGGAATTCATGATGCTCCGGTTCTTCGCCGGGGCTGCGGACGATATGGAGAGAGTATTGGAAGGGGATCTGCTGATACGGCGAGAAGCCGTCGAAGCGCGGGATGGCGCACGGGAACGTCTCATAATCGAGGAAATAGAGGGGAAAGATGAGCGAACCGAGCTCTTCGGCGATCTTGTCTGTGCGGATGATGGGGCGCTTGGTCACATACGTCGCGACCTGATTGGCCTGGATCTCGGAGAGCTTCACGGATTCCGGGACCTGATCGAGGGTGTAGATGCTGCCATCTATGAGCTCGGTGAGCTTGGCCCTGGATACGCCTATCCTGGCTATGTCGTGGACGCTGTATTCAGGGATGTGGGGATTGGAATAGCTGAATGTCGTGCAGTGGCTTGAGCGGCCTTTGTAGATGCATGAGCAGGGGCCGCTCGGCTCTTTCTCGGCGGAGAGATAGCACTGGGCCTCGAGCATGTCAGTATCTACCTCGCCGAGCATGGCTGTCACGGTCTCGGTGACATCGTCTATGGCGAAGAGCTTGACGATGTCGAGCTCGCCCGAGCGGACGTAGTCAGGATTCAGGTGGAGGAGATTGATCGTGCCGACCTTCACGCCCGCGCGCCGAAGCAGGTCGACTTGGAAGGCGAGGTCGTAGAGGTGGAGCTTTTCCTTGATCTGATTGGAAGCCTTGATCTCGTAGATATTCCAAGAATGCAGAGCGGGGTCATACTGGAGGACGTCTACTGCCGCCAGGAAGCCATCCTTCAGAAATACGGGCTGGAATATTGCCGCCGGCGAGCCAGCGGCCTGAGCTTCGGCGAGCAGGCGCGTGGTCTCATTCTGGGACTGATCGTCACGACCCTCGATGAGGATGCCGGTCGGGAAGAGGCCGCGAGCGACGGCCTCGACCTCGTTGCCGGTCTCGATGATGGACTTCTCGAAGTCAGAGAGCTCGGACGCATAATACACGTCTGGCCGATGGAGCTTGAGCCAGGCGTTCTTCGGGCATTCCCGATAGAGGAGATAGTCAGTTTTTGAGATTGCTCGAGGTTGCAATGGTCGTGATGAGAGTGTCTATGGCAGATTTGAGGACAGAGAACGACTGGATGCCTTCGAGAGGGATGATGTTGCCGGAAGGCGTGACCATGAATGTATACGGCGTGCCGGTGATGCCCGCCTTCATGCTGGTATCGAGGTCGGCGGTGACAGCGGCCTTGAAGCGGCCGCTCGAAAGGCAGGCATTGAATGCCGCCGTATCGAGGCCGGCATCCTTGGCGACGCTAAGGATCTGGAGACTGTCGGCTCCGGCGTCACGGTCGGCGCCGTCTATGGGGAAGACGTCATACCAGCGTTTCTCGTAGGCGAAGAAGGCAGCGTTGCCTCCGAGCGCTCCGGCGCATTCGAAAGCCTGAGCCTGGGCGATGGAGTTGGGATGGAATGCCTGGCCGTCAGGCGTCTGTCCGGTGAGCGGCGCCTGGCGGTAGACCCAGGCGACGTTACCCGAAGAGCCATATGCGGACATGACCTGCTCCAGAGCGGGGTTGAACTGCTTGCAGTACGGGCATGAAGGGTCGGAGTATTCGATGAGTTTGATGGGGGCGTTGGGATTGCCGAGGATGTGGTCGGCAGCAGTGACGGGAGCGGGACCGACAGGAGTCCCGGACTGGTCAGGACTGGGGCTTACGGCAGTCTCGTGGCCAGCGGGTGCAGCTGGCGCGGAGGGCTTGTTGACCCAGATGATGGCGATGGCTATGAATGCCGCGGCGACGATGATGGCGGTAGGCACGGAGAGCTGGCCGCGGGATAGATTCATGTGCATAGTATATCATCTCGTGGGTTCCGTGCGCTTCGAGGGATGTCCGCAGGAGATTCTCAGCAGAGAATCTCCGAGGATGAGGAACGGGACCTGCAGGGACCGTTCCGCGTCCCGAGAGGCGCACGCTGCTCTCCACTGAACTAGCACACGAGGTGGCTAGAAAGGCAACGTAAATGTCATGGCGCTGCCGACGGGCTCCATCCATGCCGATGTGTCGAGTTTGACGTCCTTGAGGACGCCCATGTCCTTGTATTTGAGGCAGCCGTTCCTCATGGCATAGTCGTAGAGGGCGCGGGTGATGCGGACGTCGTCGGTGCAATACGCGATGACCTTGTCGATCTCGCCCTGGCGCCACCATTCGACGGCCTCGATGCCGTTGCCGCTCTTCCCGGCGCCGAGGGTGGCGCTAGCTACGGAGTCGAGCTTGAGGCGGCGCCCGATAACACCCTGGACCTCGCGCATGAGGTCGATGGAGCGGATCTTGGAGAGGTCGCCGGTGTAGTACTTATTGAGGAGAGGGATATCGAAATGGTCGCCATTCCAGGTGACGATGGCGTCGGCTGCCTCGAGGATGGGCCAGAGGCCGCGCATGTCGTTCACGGTGAAGCTCTTGTACGCTGTCGGATCCTCCGCCGGGCCGAGGTCGGAGTCATGTATGCAGACCACGGATATGTCGAGCGATACCGGGTCGTTCGATCCGGTGTCTTGGAAGAAATTCTGTGTCTCCAGGTCCAGCGTGATGACGCGCATAGGGATTCGGTGATGAGGTTAGGCGGATATTGTACAGGAATTTTGTGGTGCGGCCAACTAGATCTGGCGCTTACTGCAAAGGAGAGATCCTTCGGAGAGCGGACCAGTACCTTTCGAGCCTATCGGTGCCGCTGCATGGGATGTCGCTGGCATCATTGCAGACGGAAATGATCGACAATATATGAGTCGGGCTGATCGGGATTATCATCATGTTGCCGAATCTCTTATACCCACCGAAGATGGGCAACCCTCCCAGTGTCGTAGATGCTACCTTGGCGACGCTCGTCGTAAGCTTACCTGTCGCTTCGTTATCGTTGACATGCATCCAACGGTCAGTCGCTTCATCGAAGAAGTATCGATCCGTATCTGAATTCAGCGGTCCGGCACCCGCAGAAGAAAGGATGTATTCCTTCGGCGATATGACTTCATCGATGATCAGATCGCTGGTCCGAATGGCTTTTTCGACATGGGTATCTTCGCCATAAAGCCTAGAGTCCGTGAGGCCAGACGTCGTCGCCTCTACGTCCTCCGAGGGGAGAGCGGTATAGGAAAAACCGAAATCTGTATCTTTGAAGATGTTTGATGCGATAGAGGTCTCATGCCTTGTGTCGTGCGACGCTATAGAAAGGAGCGTCGCAGCAACGATGATCGCGATGACGCTGCAGATAAAAAGAGTTTTCTTCATCTTATTTTATATGCGCCGCTATCTCCTTCACCGCCTCTGCCGAAAAAGCCTTCTCTGATCCATCAGCGAGCTTCTTGACGGTGATTATCGAACCGCTGACTTCCTTGTCGCCTATGACGGCGATGTAGGGGAGGCCATTCTTGGAGGCTTTGCTCATCTGGTCGCCGATCTTCTTGAAGGTGAGGTCGACAGAGACTCTGACGCCTTGGGAGCGCAAGCTCTGGGCGATATCGAGCGCGAACGGAGCGCTCTCCTCGCCAGCGACAATGAGGCCCAGGTCAGCGGGAGCTCGGGTGGCGGGGAGGCACTTGTACGTCTCCATGAGGTCGCGCGCGACGACGTCGCCAGCGCCGAAGCCGACGGCGGGGACTTTATCATTTCCGAAGAGGGCGAGAAGGTCGTCATAGCGTCCGCCGCCAAAGACCGATCGGCGATTGGCCGGGTTGAGGTCGAAGACCTCGAAGACGATGCCCGTATAGTAGTCGAAGCCGCGCATGAGGGTCTGGTCGAAGCGGACATTGGTGATGCCGAGGCGCTCGAGGCCGGCCATGACCTCGCGTATCTCGCGGAAGCCCTCGTTCTCCTCATCAGTAGGAGGCATGCGCGATACGAATTCCTCGAAGTTCTGTGAATCGAGCATAGTCAGGAATTCAGAGCTTTCGTCGCCGATGAGTTCCTTCACTGTGGCCTCGAAGGTTTCAATGGGCATCTTGCTCTTGCGGTCAATGAGCTTAGCTAGCTTATGAGTTGTCTCCTCATTCAGGCCCAAGACGTCATGCATAACATAATTTACGATCTTTCTGTTATTGAGTCTGACCTCGAAATCAGCGTCCTTGAGGCCGTAGGCGCGGGTAATGTCGTAGGCGATATTGATGACCTCGATCTCGGCCTGGATGGATTCGACGCCGAAGATGTCGACGTTGAGCTGCCAGTGTTCGCGGACACGGCCGCGCTGGGGCTGTTCGTAGCGGAAGAGATTGGGTATGGAGAACCAACGCAGCGGGAAGACGAGCTCGCGGCGGCGGGCGGCCACCATGCGGGCCACCGTCGGGGTCATTTCCGGACGCAGCGTCACTTCGCGGTCGCCGCGGTCAGTGAAGGTGTATGTCTGCTCGTTGACGATCTCTTCGCCGGACTTGGCGCGATAGAGGTCGGCGGGCTCGAGGACGGAGGCGGCGTATTCCTGGTAGCCATAACGCTCAGACACGCTGCGCCAGATGCCGAAGATGGCATTCTCGACGGCCATATCGGCCGGGAAGAAATCGCGGACGCCCTTGTAGGGATCGGTAGAGAGTTTTGCACGATTGGTGATAGTCGGCTTTTTTGCTTTGTCGTTTGCCATGGGCATCATTGTAGCATTTGGGTATAATGAGCGCATGGCCTACTATCTCATCTTCATTCTCGCGACGATCCTGCTCATCCCTGGCATATTCATGTCTATCCTGCCGTTCCCGGGCCTGTTGTATATGTTCGTCATCGCCCTGGCGGCTGCATTCCTGGACGGATTCGTCCATCTGACGGGCTTCGATATGGGTGTCCTCGGCATCCTGACTGCCGTGGTCATCTTCGTCGATCTGGTCTCCGGGCTTATCGGCGCCAAGGCGGGTGGCGCTCACTGGTCGTCTATCGTCTGGGGCATCGTCGGCCTCGTCATCGGCTCCGTAGTCATACCGGTCCCTATCCTCGGGGGCATCATAGGCATGTTCCTCGGGGTCCTGGCCTCAGAATGGCATCGCACGCGAGATATCCGCAAGGCCAACAAGGCGGCACTCGGCAGCTTCTGGGGCTGGTTGGCGGGGACAGGCTTCAAGCTCACGGCATCGGTGGCGTTCTTGGTCTTGTTCATCGTTTTCGGAGCATTCTGAGATAGGCCCGCATTTTTTGTGCTCTTCTATTCATGCCTGTCCGTATCTACAAGAATGTTGGCGAGACGCCGCTCGAGGCGCTTGAGCGATATCGCGCTGGTGAGGTCGCTGCAGGCCGTAGCGGACTGACTCATGCGCCGATGACATATGCCGGTCGGCTTGACCCTATGGCAGAGGGTGAGCTGCTCATCCTCGTGGGCGATGAATGTCGCGACAAGGAGCGCTGGCTCAGGCTGGATAAGGAATATGAAGTCGAGATCGTCCTCGGGCTCGAGACGGATACGTATGATGGGCTGGGGATGGCGGAGAGGCGCGCTTCGGGCGCCGAACGACGCGGCGATGCAAAAGGCATTGATTCCAACTCTATTGCACTTTTGGAACAAAATCTGTTCCAAAATGCAGAAGGGCTGCAACAGTATGTCGGCCGCTTCCGGCAAGAATATCCGCCGTTCTCGTCGCGCACCTTCCAGGGTAAGCCTTTGCATGAATTGACTCGCGTAGGCCAATTACCGGAGACTGCCGAAATGCCTACCAAAGAAGTCGAGATCTATTCTATAGATCTTTTGGAACAGGGAAGCGTGAGCGCGGACGATCTGATGCAGCGCATGTTCAGCATGATAGACAAAGTGAAGGGCGATTTCAGGCAGGAAGAGATCAAGCAGAGATGGCGCGATGTTCTCAGAGATGACGCCGAACAGTTCCGCATGATCAAGATACGCGTGAAGTGCTCAAGCGGCACATACATGAGGTCCTTGGCGCACAGAATGGGAGGATTCGCGGTGGGGATCAAGCGGACCGAAATATGCGCTAGCGCCCTTGGATAACAGGTGTGATAGACTTTTCTGTATGATTCACATCTCAGAGATCCTCTCGCACTATGGTCTTGCAGAACGTGCGCCGGTGACCCTCATACGGGAATCGGGAGACAATGTCGTGTATAGTATTGGCAATCGCAGTAAGGCTATTTTACGAATCAGCAAGCACTTATCGCCGGACGAGATCGGTTTTGAGAATGATGCCCTGATACATCTAGAACGGGCGCACGTGCATGTCCCAAAGATTATCCCGACGATCGACGGGCAACGATGCGTCGTAGTAGACGGCATGCCAGCGGTGCTCTTCGAGTTCATCTCTGGCAGGCATCTCACGATAGACAAGGACCATCATCCGACGCAGGAAGAGGCGCACAATGCCGGGATGGAACTGGGCGCTCTCGCAGCCGCTGGGGTGTCCTTCGTCTCTGATCATCCGAGGACAAGGAGCATCGCTACGGAACTAGAGCGAGCCATGCGCGACCGAGACGTATTCATGGACACGTTCGAGGGCGGCCGTAGGTTCATCTCGGAAGTCGAGGAAGCTTTGGCATCATTTCGATCTTATACTGGTCCGACCGGTTTGATCCATAACGACTTCAGGCCTTCCAATGTCCTCTTCGGAGAGCAGAGCGATGTCGTGGCGATCTTGGATATGGACTGGTCATGCGTAGGCCCTCTCATAAAGGACCTCGCGTTGGCTGCTCTCGAATGGTCGTGCCCTGATCGTGCCGATGTCCCCGACATGTCGCTGCTCCATGCCTTCGTAGATGGGTACGATCTCCGCGCGCCGCACAAGATAGAGCCGACTGGAGAGCTATTTACATGGATCAGATATAGCGCCCTTTCGGACTCGTGCACATATCTGTGCGATCTCATAGGCGATCCTGTTGCGGAGAAACGTATCACTCGGTCATATATGTATAGGAAGTTCCTCTATTTCTCGAAGTTGTAGAGAGGTCGCACTTTACATGAAATTCGAGCCTCTTCGTGCGCGGGCGCGATCCAGTTCCGTGAGGAACTTCTTGCGGAGGCGGATGGATTTCGGGGTGATCTCGAGGTATTCGTCGTCGCGCATGAGCTCGAGGCCGCGCTCGATAGAGAGCTCGAAATGAGGCACGAGCGTGAGCGCCTCGTCCTTGCCTGATGAGCGCATGTTGCTCATGGCCTTGGCTTTGCAGGGATTGACATCGAGGTCATCGCCCTTGGCTGTGTCGCCGATGACCATGCCCTCGTAGACCTCGACAGCCGGGCCGATATAGAGGCGTCCGCGATCCTGGAGGTTCCAGAGCGAGAAGCCGAAGGTGCGGCCGGCCGCCATGGAGGTCATCGAGCCGGTCTCGCGCTTCTCGATCTCGCCGGCCCACGGCTTGAAGCCGATGACGCGCGAGGACATGATGCCTTCGCCCTTGGTATCGATGGTGAAGATGTTCTTGTAGCCGAGGATGCCGCGGGTAGGGATCTCGAAGACCATGCGCACCTGGTTGCCGTGGACAATCATGTTGGTCATGACGCCCTTCCTCTTGCCGAGCTTCTCGATGATGATGCCCGAGGTCGTCTCCGGGGTGTCGATGATGAGCTCTTCGAACGGTTCGAGCTTTTCGACATGGCCGGCAGCGTCCGTCTCTTCCTTGATGATGACCTTGGGTTGGGAGACTTGGACCTCGTAGCCTTCGCGGCGCATATTCTCGAGGAGGATGCCGATATGGAGCTCGCCGCGGCCATAGACGGTGAAGCCGTCAGCTGTCTCGCCGCTCGCGGAAGTTGCCGAGAAGTCGACTTTGAGGCCGACGTTGGTCTCGAGCTCCTTCTCGAGGCGTTCGCGGATCTGGCGGCCGGTGACGAAGGTGCCTTCGCGTCCGGCGAACGGGGAGTTATTGACCAGGAATTGGAGGGAGATAGTCGGTTCGTCCACTCTGATAGCCGGGAGCGGCAGCGTGGCGTCCTGGTCGGCGATGGTCTCGCCGATATAGATCTGTGGGATGCCAGCCAGAGTGACGATGTCGCCTGACTCTGCCTGGGCGATCTCGACGCGCTTCTTGCCCTCGAAGGTGAAGAGCTTGGTGACCTTGCCGGTGAATGCCTTGCCGGAGACGTCCTTTACGAAGACATTCTGTCCATCGCGGATAGTGCCGTCATAGATGCGGCAGATGGCCAGGCGCCCGAGGAAGTTGTCATAGCCGAGATTGAAGACCTGGGCAGTGAGAGGAGCTGTGGCGCTCTTGTTGGCTGGGGGGACATGGGCCAGGACCATATCGAGGAGCGGGGTGAGATCCTTGCGCTCATCCCCGATATTCTTCATGGCTACGCCTTGGCGGCCGATGGCATAGATAGTGGGGAAGTCGAGCTGAGCATCATTGGCGCCGAGCTCCATGAAGAGTTCGAGGACCTCCTCGTGGGCGCGAGCGGGATTGGCTGCGGGCTTGTCGACTTTGTTGATGATGACGATGGGCTTGAGGCCGAGCTCGAGGGACTTCTTGAGCACAAATCTGGTCTGGGGCATGGGGCCTTCCTGGGCGTCGACGACGAGGAGGACGGTGTCGATGGCACGGAGGACGCGCTCGACCTCGGAGCCGAAGTCGGAGTGGCCGGGGGTGTCGACGATGTTGATCTTGGTGCCCTTGTAGACGATGGAGGTGTTCTTGGCGTAGATGGTGATGCCGCGCTCCTGTTCGAGGGCGTTGGAGTCCATGCTGCCGTCGTCGCCATGGCCGCACTGGGTCATGATGGCGTCGGTGAGGGTGGTCTTGCCGTGGTCGACGTGGGCTATGATGGCTATATTCCTGATTTGCATGGGTGTGCTCGCCTTGTGGCGAGAATGAAAATCCGCCAACTGGCGGAGGGCGGATTGCCCGAGTGGGTACAGTAAAGCATTAAAAATAATATTTGTAAAGCACTCATGATGGTAGCGAAATCATTTCCGAGGAGCTATCATCTCTCATATGAAAGATTCTCTAGAAACGATGCCTCCGGATAAGAGCGCTCAAGATGAGGCTTTGCCGGAATATGTAACGATGTATGAGGTCTCTGGTCAGGACGAGATAAGCGTCCATGCATATGAGAGGTACATGAGAGACAAGGGAGCTGATGAACAGATCAGGCAAGCAGCCGAAGATTCTCTGCCGAATCTGGAGAAAAAGATCAGATCTAATACTTCGGAATATACTATCGCTCCGGTCATTGAAGAAGGTCTAGCAAACAAGGATGTCAGGCTCCAAGAGCTCTATGCAGGCATGATAGGGAAAGCTCCGGAGAGGCAAAGGGGCCATCTCATAGAGATAGCGTTAGCGACCGACGAGTCCAAGGTGCAGAAGAAGGCATCAGATTTCATCCTCTATACCCCGGCAGATGTGCGTGCAGGGCTTCAAGAGAAGCTCGCCGAAGTGATACGACAAGGACTTGCTCAACCAGATCCAGCATTGCAGGAAACATATTCGGGACTGATCGGATGTACGTCAGAGTTGCAGATAGGCGGACTCATTGAGCAAGTCTTCACTACCGGCAGTATCAGAGCACAAAAAGTCTGTGCGGGCCAGATCGGATTTGCCGATCCACTCGACCATGCCAAGCTTGTCGACGAGCTCACATCTATCATTGAACGCGGGATGGCCGATACCGATGTCGATACGCAAGTAGCTTACGCGAGGATGACCCAGTATGCTTCGCCGGATAAAAGATCAGAGCTTGAATCTAGGAAGCTCGAACTCGTCCACCAAGGCCTTGCGAGCGCTGATCCGTCGACTAGGAAAGCCTGGGCGAGAGTCATCCGCAATATCCCTTCGGACAAGACGATCTTCGTCGAGGAAGCATTTGCGACGGGTGACTTGGAGGTGGCAGAGATATGCATGCGAGCCGGTAGCACAGAGAGCCTCGCGCCCTTCGGTGAGCTCCCCGTGGAGGTCCAAGACCGTCTTCGGGTGCAGATAGGCGTGGCGGTCGCTCGCGGCCTTGAAGGCGATGACATGAAGACCCAGGGGATATGCCTCAGAATGTTGAAATATGCTCCCGATGCGCAAAAAAACTCTCTTCTCCAGATCGCAAAAGACAGATTAGGCGATGCGGTTGTCGAGCCGCCTCTTTACAAGGACAAGGCCGTCTCAGATGATTCTCTATCCAGGGTTGGATTCGAGAAGACCGGATCCAAGACTACTCTGATCGGCGGCGAACTCAAAGGCAAGACGATAATCCGTCAGATAGAGCCGGATGCATTCATGACTTGGGAGAGGCTTTATGATGATCATAAACTGTGGAAAGGGGCAGGTTTAGATTACGTGCCGATAGAGCCTATACAGTCATTCAAGCTTGATCGTGAAGGGCTCGTCGATGTTTTTAGTGGAGTCCTCGACCTGAGCTTTCGAGCGTGGAGCGATATGGGAGGGGAGTTTTTGTCTGAGCTCAAACAAGACCGACAGAGGATAGTGGATATATTGCAGGCACAAGGCATAAAGCACGGACATACCCATGATGACAATTTCTGTTTAAGGTTCTTCAGGGATGAGAATGGCAAAGTGGATTTCTCGAGGAAGCCTCGCATCTATCTGATCGATTTCGATCAAGCTGTCTCTCCCGCGCCGTAGATCGCATGTGAGCTGATCCGGCTTGCGAACAAAAGCCCCGCCGAGGATAGAACCTGGCGGGGCGGTAGATCGTTCTGGGGAGTGTGATCAGACGGCAACGCTTGCCGACATTGCTGCGGTCGAAGTGCGATGGATGATCTTCTCGATCAGATCGTGGACTGGGTGATCCTCGTTGTCCAAGCCGATCAAAGCGTTTTCGATGAGCTTCACGCCGACCGGGGGCGTCGCCATGTCCAACATGAAATGGAGGATCGTGACGAGCTGAAGGGGGATGGGCATATCGCGACTGACCCGCACTGCCTCTCCGGCATCGAGGAGGCGTTCGACCATCGGCAGCGTATGCGCCATGAATCCCTTCTCGCGCGTTTCGACGATCTCCTCGGTCGCGTCATCGGAGCGCCGCTTGTCCGGCGGAAGGCGCAGATTGCGTTCGAAGATGGACCCGCGCGCGACTTCGGGCGGGACGTCGACATAGATCACGAGATTAGCCGCGAACATCTGCCGAGCGGCGCGCTCTTGCATGTGGTCGCGCGGCCATCCGGCAAAGCCGAACGTGCGGATATTCGGATGCTCGCGACGCACGTGCGATATGCGCTCGCCTGTCGCATAGATCACCAACGGCGATGGGACCAAGGTGCCTTGCTGTTGCAGCGCGCTGCTCGCCTGCAATTTCTTGGCCAGATCGCTTGTGAGATGCTCGCGGCCCCACTTGAGGCAATCGCTCATATCTTCACAGTGGATCGTTGTTGGCCCGACGGGCGGTTGGAACAAACAGTAGGACAGTTCGAGGAGCGTGCTCTTGCCGCATCCTGCCCGTCCGGTGTAACCGTAACCTCCGACAGTGTCGTCGACGAACATAGGTAGTTGGGTATTTTTGGTGGTTTTGGCCGCGGACCTTGTCCAGAAGCCTATCTGGTAAAGAGCGACCGAGGATGAACATACCACAGATATA
>Ga0265331_10000363_pt1 | contig 47555 bp, 52 predicted proteins | sample 41923metaG_FD_202088 | JGI IMG/M metagenome (GOLD analysis project Ga0265331, IMG submission 202088) | Rhizosphere microbial communities from Carex aquatilis grown in University of Washington, Seatle, WA, United States - 4-19-23 metaG | ecosystem: Host-associated > Plants > Roots > Rhizosphere... | reverse complement strand
GGTCGACATAGTTGGCGGCGACGTTGAGCGGCCCGATGACGGCGTCCAGCGTGTCGTTGACCCCCGAGACGATCTTGCGGAAGTCGCCCTGGTGCTTGGAGGCGTCGGCACGGGTGGCGAGCTTGCCATCGACCGCGGCCTTGGCCAGCATGTCCGCGTCGGTCACCAAAGCGGCGATATTGCTCTTCAGCAGCATCAACCACTCATGGATCATATCGTCGGACGAGGCCTTGTCCATCTTCGCCGTCAAGTCACCATTGGCAATGGCGGTGACGAAGGCGATCAGGTCCCTGAGCCAGCCATGAACACCATTGACCGCCTCCTTCATCTTCTGGTGATCGCCGCGACATTGAATCTCGACCTTCTCCCGCAGATTGCCGCCGCGGATCAGCGACAGAATGCGGTTGCCCTCGCCGATGGGGACGAGGATAGCGTCGAGCGTCGCGTTGACGCCCTTGATGACTTCGCCATAGGCGCCCTGGAACGCGCTCGCATCGCCGCGCTTGTCTAATTGGCCCTCGCGGCTGAACTCGACCAACTTGGCCAGCTCGATCTGGAATTTCTGCAGGACGGTGGCGATGCCGTTGACGTTCTGCTTCATCTTTTCGTGATCGCCCTTGTAGTTCTGGGCGATCAGTTCGTCGATCTTGCCGTGGGCGATCTGGTCGAGGATACGATTGCCCTCGCCGATGGGGACGAGGATGGCGTCGAGCGTGGCGTTGATGCCCTTGATGACCTCGCCATAGGCGCCCTGAAACGCGCCCGCATCGCCGCGCTTGTCCAACTGGCCCTCGCGACTGGCCTCGGTCAGCTTGGCCAACTCGATCTGGAATTTCTGCAGGACGGTGGCGATGCCGTTGACGTTCTGCTTCATCTTTTCGTGATCGCCCTTGTAGTTCTGGGCGATCAGTTCGTCGATCTTGCCGTGGGCGATCTGGTCGAGGATGCGGTTGCCCTCGCCGATGGGGAGCAGAGCCCCGTCGAGCAGCGCATTCACGCCGGCCAGGATCTGCTGTGAGGCACCACTGGCGACGTCGACGTCGGCCCGTTCGCCGAGGTCGCCGCGGTTGATCGCCTGCACCAGCCGGCGAATCTCGCGCAGAGCCGCCTGCTCACCCCCACCCGCACCCTTTTCCGGTGCGGCCGCAGCGGTCTTCGCGGCAGGCGCTTCCGTCTCGTCGCCGCCATCGCCACCATCGGTGCTGTCGAAAATTCCCCGCTTTGGCTTGTCGCTCATGGTGCTTCACCTTGTGCCGAGGTTGTCAGTGGTTCGGATTCGTCCATCGCCGCCGCCGCTCCGTCGCGGCGGCCGCACCGGGCCAGTACCTCCTGGTACAAAGCGCGGTAAGCCGTGGCGCCGTTCGATGCCGGCGCATGTTCGAATATGGTCTTGCCGGACGCCGGCGCCTCGGCCAGCTTGACGTCGCGCCGGATCTCGGTCGCGAACACCAGTTGGCCATAGCGCTGGCGCAGGGTCTCTGAAATCTGCCGGGTCACCTTCAGGCCGGGAATGACCATCGTCAGCGCGATTCCCAGCAGCGTCACCTCGGCCCCGATGCCGCGGCGGATGCGTTCGACCGCGCGGGTGAAGGCCACCAGCCCCTGGAACGCCAGATAGTCGGGCGACACGCAGACGATGCAGCCGTCGGCCGCGACCAAAGCGTTCACCGGCAACAGCGACAGCGCCGGCGGACAGTCGAGGATGATGAAGTCGTAAACGGCCTTCGCCGGCCGCAGGGCATTGGCGAGGCGCTTTTCCCGCCCCGGCAGATCCGCCAGGATGATGTCGGCGTTGGCGAGATCCATCTCGGCCGTGACCAGATCGAGTCCGGGAATGCCGGTCGGGCGCGCAGCCTCGGCGATCGGCATGTCCGAGAACAGCACATCGGCGGCGGACGGCGACAGGGCGTCGGTCGCCACCCCGAGCGACAGCGAGGCCGAGGCCTGGGCATCCAGATCGACGAGCAGCGTCCGCCAACCGTCGCGCGCCATGGCTCCGGCCAGATTGACACTGGTGGTCGTCTTGGCGGTGCCGCCCTTGTTGTTGATAACGCCGATGATCACGAAGCAGAATCCCTCGATTCGGACGGGCCGTTCCCCGTCCCGAATGCCCAATCCGACAGCAAACTCAAACGCACTCGCCCAAGGATGCGAATGAGCGGATTCCACTTCTTGACATCTCCCCCCGCGCCCGGCTATCCGGGCCGCCGATCCTTGACCACTTGTGACTGCCAGCGCACGGGGAGGATACCATACTTTCGCAGTGTGGCAATAGTGTCGTCAGCCTCGACATCGCGGCGGTCCCGCCGTATCCTGCGACATCAGCCGGGGAAGACGACGACGTGGATGACGCGGTGACAGCGGACGGAACCGAGGATTTGGCTGCTCTCCTGGACGAATTGCGCAGCTGTATCGCGGAATTGGTCAAGAGCGGTGGGGAGCCGTCGCTGGCGTTCAACATCGGCTACATGATCGGAAGCTGCGGCGGCATCGACCTGACCGAGAACCCCATGGCGCTGTTCACCCGGCTGCATCGCATCCACGGGGTTATGCTGGAATTGCAGGCGCCGGCCGCGGCAATGGCGATTCTGCAAAGGTTGTATGCCTGCGCCTTTGCGATCCAACTCGACGGCTTGGCGGAGTAAGGCGCCCACCGGAATTTCGGCGACAGTGGCTGCGATGGGTGCTCCGCTGTCGGCTTTCCCCGCGGAGAGATCGCCAGCACCGATTTTTTTCACGAACGACGGCTCTCGATCTTCAGGTGCGAGCTTGGTTCCGCGCGTCCGGTCGGAATGGAGGTGCCGAAGGACTGGCGTGTTTCCGCCATTCCTGATGCGCGACAGACGCTCTTGGTTGTCGCGCCTGAACTGCCAGAGCCTTTCGATCGCATTGAGTTCCGGGCTGTAGGGCGGCAGGGGGACGAGGGTGATGTTGGCCGGCACGACGAGATCGTCGCTGATATGCCATCCGGCGCCATCGATCAGCATCGCGGCATGGGCGTCAGGCGTGACGGCGAGACTGGCCTCCGCCAGCATCAGGTTCATCGCCTCGGTGTTGACCCGCGACACGACGATGGCGGCGCCGGTGTCGCGCCCGGGACAAACGGCGCCGAACAGATAGGCCGACTTGAAGCGATGATCGCGGATTGCCGCGAGCGTCGGACGGCCAGGGTCGGCAGTTTGACGGTGACCAGATCCTGCGAATAGAAGCTGTCGAGATCGGGGTCGAGGGTCAGATTGGAGCCATCCTCGACATCGGCGATGGGGGCGATACCCTGCGACAAATCGATCACGGCGTTCAGTTCGTCGCGCACCGCATTGAAATAGACGCTGCCATTGATTTCCTTGGCGGCAAAGGTGGTGTCTTTTTTCCGTCTGGGATATGAAAAGATATACGAGAAAAATGATGGGGATTAGAAACGTAGAACACAGCAGAACCAGCTTGTTACCGATTTTCATATTTATGAGCATATTCCCCATACTTATTCTTGATTGATCGGCAATGTGAAATAGAAGGTTGTCGTCTCTTCCGGCACGGACTCAACCCAGATCTTGCCGCCATGGTGCTCGACGATCCTGCGGCTGATGGCCAAGCCGATGCCGTTGCCTTCATAGGCATTCCGCGCATGCAGGCGCTGGAAAATGTCGAAGATGCGCTTGAAGTATTCGGCGGCAATGCCGATGCCGTTGTCCGAAACCGACATCACCCATTCGTGTCCGCGGCGTGTCGCGCCGATGGCAATCACGGGGGGCCGCGAAGGATGCCGGTACTTCAAGGCGTTGCCGACGAGATTCTGGATCAAGCGGACCAGTTCCTCGCGCAAGCCCGTCACCGTGGGCAGATCGGCGGCGGCGCTGATTTCAGCCGAGGCTTCATTGATGGCAAGCCTGAGGTCGTCGATGGCTGCTTCGACCACCTCCGCCATCGACACCGGCGCAAAGGCGTCACCTGTGCGGCCGATCCGCGAGTATTCCAAGAGATCGAGGACCATGCGATCAAGCCGTTGCGCCCCTTCGCGGGCGAATTCCAGGAATTCCCGCTCTTCGTCATCGAGGCGGTCACCGCAACGGCGTCCCAGCAAGGCGATGTAGGTGCTGATCATTCTCAGGGGTTCGCGCAAATCGTGAGATGCGACGTAGGCGAACTGCTCGAGCTGGTCGTTGGACTCCACGAGGTGACGATTTGTCACGGCCAGATCAGCTCTTGCTCCGCTGCGTCCGGCCTGGGACTCCGCGAGCTGCTGGCCGCTGACCGCCAATGCGCCCAAGGCGTTGTCGCGCGCGATGTTGGACTCGGCGAGCTGCTGGTCCTTGAGCGCCATTGCAACCACGATCCCGCTACGCTCGGCATTGGACTCGGCCAGCTGCTTATTTTTGAGCGCAAGAGATACATTTATATCGACGAGTTCGTGCTCAGACACTTCGATTTCATGGCTTCTGAGCGCCAGAGTTCCCCGCAGTTCGACGCACTTACGGTCGATCTCCTCGACCTGCTGACCCCTGAGCGCCAGAGTTCCCCGCATCTCGACGCATTTGGCGTTGGACTCGCCGATCCGCTGGCCTATGAGGACCAGAGTCCCTTGGATTTCGCTGCATTCCGCAAAAGCCTCTACGAGATCCGAGTCCATAACGCCGTCCCCCAATGTTCTTCGGATGGCCGGGCCATTCGTTCCCGCCGGGGGCACGAGACACAGTCTGGTCCCAACTGACGGGACAATTCAACCGGGCATTCACTCTAGGCAGTGACGATTTCATGCGCTTTTTTTGTTCAAAATGCCGCGCGTCTCACCCCGTTTCGGTACTTGCCGGCACCGGGCGGTTGGCCGCTTCACCGGGGTTCTTGTGGGCCTCGACGACGAAGGACCTGTCGATCGTCAGCCCATGAGCCCTGAATCGCTCGAGATAGGCCGGCCAGATCCCCGCAGCCACCCTGGCGATGTCATGCTGTGGGCTGTCCCATTCCGTGGGAATCAAACCCCCGACAGCTGGCGATCCCATCGGCCCAAACAAGAATGGCATGATAAGTCTTGCGGTCCACAAGCTGTTCTATTCTGAAGCATATGTCGTAAATGGAAAGATCTGAATGTCGTGCTAATTCACGATTTAGTAAAAAGAACGCGTCGTCTGGGAGTTTCGATAGTGATGTAACGTCATCTTGGATGCGTGCGTTATTTATATACATGCCATCCCCCTGTCATTGCCGTTGATCGCATCTCGAAGGTGAAAGCACATCAGAAAAATTCTATCGCGCTGGCCTCTTTATGTTTATCCGCGTATGAGCACATCATCTCTATATCCGCACCGTCCACATGAAGAATTATTGCCATATCGTCAATGGCATTGTTTTTGTCGCCGGCAAATCTGCTGTAACAATCGAGGACGGCCTGGCGCCGTAAGTGTGAATATACGGCTTCATCTGTTCCTGCCGGATCAGCAAAGTCTATACGAACGGTCACAGTCATTGGGCAGTTCGCGCATTGCCTGACACACAGAGCCATTGACGCCTCCTGTCGAACGGGAACGGGAGCACCAAAACCGTCCTTCCAATATGGACACTACACGACGTCATATGTATTTTGAATAGTCAGCGTGTACTAGGGATAATTACCCTGGTATAATTACCATAGTGTATTTACCCGGGCATACTGCAATATGCGTGGTATCTGTGGATAACCACAGATGGTTCTGTCGTTAGTTATAAAACATAATTTCGTGAGAGGCGTCCGGATATGCGCCCGCAAGGGTATGTGACAAAAGGGTTTTCCGACGAACTGCCGGAAAGCACAGCAAACGTATCGCCATGTCCCGATGGCGCACGGGCATCGCCGTGGTGTTGGCGGGCTATCCGGCCTTCCGATATTCCCGCGAGCGTCATGCCTGGCTATCCCTCGTTGCGGTGTTCTGGGCTCTTCTGGTGGTGGATATGATTATCAAGGTGGGTTGCTGGCCTATTGCCTCGCTCCGCTCGCAGCGGCGACCTTCGGCCCCGCTATTTTCGCTGGTCGTCGATAGCCGCTGAACCGAACTTTGATGAAACATCACGCCGAACGATACCCCTTGCCCCGTCGGCATGGCTAGGCGTGAGGCATCGATCCACTACATGAACGACACCGCACGGTTTAGCCGGTAGCATCGCCCGTATGCGTCATGGGACACCCAATCGAAGACGGCGGCTTGCGGCCTCGAGCGTCCTGCTGGCAGGGTTGGTGGTCGTGATTGCCATCGCCGCCGCGATTGCGCCCACCCTGCTTCCGGCCGGTGATGAAATCGGGGGCGAGGGCAGGATTGTCGCGGCCGCCGTCATCTTCGTCGGAAGCTACCTCGCGCTCGCAATCGGAAGGATTCCGGGCCTCTCCATCGACCGGGCTGGCATCGCCCTGGTCGGCGCCGGCCTCATGGTCGCATCGGGCGCCCTGCCGATCGAGGATGCCTACAAGGCGGTGGACTTCGATACCATCACACTGCTGCTCGGCATGATGATCGTCGTCGCCAATCTGCGTCTTTCCGGCTTCTTCGGCGTCACCAATGCCTGGGTCATGGTCCACGCCGGGCGCCCCCTGATCCTGCTCGCCTCGATCGTGGCGATTTCCGGCTTCTTTTCCGCCTTCCTGGTGAACGACGCGATCTGTCTGGTCCTGGCTCCGCTGGTGCTGGAATTGACGCTGGCGCTGGGACGCCGGCCGGTGCCCTACCTGCTGGCCGTGGCGATGGCGTCCAATGTCGGGTCGACGGCGACGATCACCGGCAACCCGCAGAACATCATGATCGGTAGTTTTTCCCATATCCCCTACACCAGGTTCGCCGTGGAATTGGGGCCGGTCGCGCTGGTCGGATTGATCGTCACCGTGGCGCTCATCGCACTGTTCCACCGGGCCGAGTTCACCGGCGCCCAGCGGCTCGACGCGCCGCCGCCACCGAAGGTCGGCGCCAATCGGGTTCTGATGATCCGCGCCGTACTGGCAACCCTGGTCATGATCGCATTGTTTTTCGCGGGTGTCGTGCCGGCCAAGGCCGCCATCATCATCGGAGGCCTCCTGCTGTTGACCCGGCGGGTGAAGAGCCGGCGGGTCTACGCCGAGGTCGACTGGTCGCTGCTGCTGATGTTCGCCGGACTGTTCATCATCGTTGCCGGTGCGCAGCACGCGCTCCTCGGTCCCGACATCATTGCCGCCGTCGGCAGGCTTCATCTCGACCAGATTCCCGTGCTCAGCGGTGTGACGGCGCTGCTGTCCAACTTGGTGAGCAATGTGCCGGCTGTGTTGGTGCTGAAGCCTTTCGTCGACGCGTTGAAAGACCACGACAGGGCGTGGCTGGTGATCGCGATGGCTTCGACCCTGGCCGGCAACTTCACCATCCTGGGGTCGATCGCCAATCTGATCGTCGTGCAAAGGGCGGCCGTTTCCGGCGTGGTGATCGGCTTCTGGGACTATTTCAGGGTCGGTGCGCCGCTGACCATCATCACGCTGGCGATCGGGACGTTGTGGCTGTGCCGATGACCCCAGCCGGGAACCGGCGTTTCAACCCGATGTCGCTCGATGCCATCAACTTCCTGCTGGCCGATGTTCGTGGTTCCCTCGGACCCTATCTCAACGTGTTCCTGGTCACCCAGCAGCATTGGAGTCAGTCCCAGGTCGGATGGGTGACCACCATCGGCGGTCTGCTCAGCCTTGCCGTCCAGACGCCGATTGGCGCAGCGATCGACGAAACCCGCGCCAAACGGGGCGCGATCGTCCTGGCCCTTGCCGTGCTGGGCATCGGAGCGGCGATCATCTACGCATGGCCGAGCTTCTGGCCGGTCTTCGCCGTGCTTGCCGGCATTGCGGTGCATTCCATTCCGGCCGGGGCGATCGATCTCGACCGAAAGCATGATGCGGCGGTACCCGCGGCCGGACCCGCCGGCTACGGCATCCTGGTTGGGCGCACCGCCGACACGTGGGGGCGAAAGCCGTTGTTCCTTGCCGGGTTCGCGATCCTGCCCATCCGCGCGGTGCTCTACACCCTCTCCGACAACAGTTTCTGGCTGGTCGGCGTTCAGGTGCTCGATGGCGTCGGCGCCGGGATTTTCGGTGCCCTGACGCCCCTGGTGATCGCCGATATCATGCGCGGCACCGGCCGCTACAATTTGGCCCAAAGCGCCATCGCCACGATGGTAGGGGTCTGAGTAGCAACGGAACAGAAAACCGACATAGGAACCTGCTGGCGCACCGTTCATCCTGCCGGCTTCGTGTGGGGAGCGATCAGCGGGCGATGCTGGGGTCCGAGTAGCTGCGGAACGGAAAACCGCGGTAAACAGCCACAGGAGCACATCGATGCTACGTCAGGATTTCAGGATCGGCGGATATTTTCAGTCGGCGGGCGGCACCGCTCTCTGGGTCTGCACCGACATCGGCACTAGGGTCGTCGTCGCCGTTCGTATCGACAGGGCAGAAATCGTGGAGTCCTCGCCGTCCGGGCAAACACAGCGGGTGGCCGATATCCGCCAGGAACCTGACCTGTTCGACGGACCACCCTACATGCTTTGCGAAGTCGTCTTCGACGAGTACGACTTCGAGAGTTGCGAGGCTGTTTCCGACCCTACGGCGTGGTCTCCCTTGTAGGCATCCCTACCTGGGTTTTTCTGTATCGCAGCTACTCGGCCCCATGTTGACTGCGGCGCTTCCCTCCACGTTTGCGGCGAAGGCGCGGTAAAGCGTTGCCGCATGCACGTTGAAGATTTGCGCAACCTCTCTCGGGGATCGTCCCTCGCCGATCAAGCGCCGGGCGACGGCGAGTTGGTCCGCAGTCAATTTTGGCGGACGACCGAAGCGGACCCCCCGTGCCCTCGCTGCGACGCGGCCGGTGCTGGTGCGTTCGATAATCAGCGCGCGCTCGAATTCAGCAATGCCGGCAAACACGGTCAGGACCATGCGACCGGCTGGAGAGGTGGTGTCCGCCCATGGCTCGCCGAGCGACCGCACTCCGGCGCCTGCCACCCGCAACCTTTCCGCGATGTCGAGGAGGTTACGGGTCGATCGCGCAAGCCTGTCGAGGCGTGTGACTGTCACGACGTCATCGGCCCGAAGCTGGTCAATCATTCGGGTGAGTTGCGGTCGATCGGACTTCACCCCGGAGGCCTTTTCCTCGTAAAGCCGCATACAGCCGGCTGCTCGCAATGCCGCACGCTGCTGTGCCAGATCCTGATCGTCGGTGGAAACGCGGGCATAGCCGATGAGCATAGGAAATCCGTCGCGAATGTCATCGCGAAATTCTTTCCTTTTGCGACCAACTTTTGCAACATGAAAATCCTTGGGATGTCCATCAGGCGCCCGAGTGTCGCGAAACTCAGGAGTTCTGCGAAAGCACCATGCCCGTCAGCTTTCTGACCGAGGAACAGGAGCGCCGGTATGGGCGCTATGTCGGAGAACCTTCACCGGAGCAACTGGCGCGCTTTTTCCATCTGGATGATGCCGACCGAGATGTCGTCGACCGGCGCCGCAGCGACCATATGCGCCTTGGTTTTGCGCTACAGCTTTGTACGGCCCGTTTTCTCGGCACCTTCCTGGAAGATCCGACCGAAGCACCGCTTGGCGCCGTTGGGGTGTTGGCCAGGCAACTCGGCATCGCCAGCACAGGGGACCTCGTCCGATATGCGGCAAGCGAGCGGCGACGCGATCACACCGTGGAAATCCGGGAGCGTTACGGCTAACGGCCGTTCGCTGATGTTCGCTCCGGCGCCGGGACGGTTTCGGAGTGCCGAGCCTGCGCTTCGCCGATCCGCGCATCGGCCTGCTCGACGGCGCCGCCTGGGAGGCGGCGCGGCCAACGGTGTGCCGCACGCTGGGAAAATCGCAGAACGCGGCCGAAGAGATCGGCCGGCTGACCGAGCGACTCGACCCGGCGTTCCGATCGGTCGCCGAAAACCTGCCGAAGAACGCTAGTGTTCGCATCGAGCAGAACGGTGCCACCGAAGACCTGGTGCTGACCGGTCTCGACCGCCTGGAAGAACCGGCCAGCCTCGTTGCCCTGCGTGATGCCGTGGCTGCGCGCCTGCCGCGGGTCGATTTGCCGGAGTTGTTGCTGGAGATCGACGCCAGAACCGGATTTGCCGGCGCCTTCACCCACGCCAGCGAAGCGGATGCCCGAGCGCGGGACCTGCCGACGACGGTGTGTGCCGTCCTGCTGGCCGAGGCGTGCAACACCGGCCTGGAACCGCTGGTGCGCCCGGATGTCGCCGCGCTCCGGCGGTCGCGCATGAGCTGGGTCCGCCAGAACTATCTTCGCGCGGAAACCCTGACCGAGGCGAATGCCCAGCTCGTCGCGGCCCAGAACAGCATCGACTTGGCGCGCCGGTGGGGTGGTGGTGACGTCGCCTCGGCGGACGGGCTGCGCTTCGTCGTGCCGGTGCGGACCATCCACGCCGGCCCCAACCCGAAATACTTCGGCTCCGAGCGTGGCGTCACCTACTACAACCTCGTCTCCGACCAGTTCACCGGCCTGAACGCCATCACCGTGCCGGGCACCCTGCGCGACAGCCTGGTGCTGCTCAGCGTCGTGCTGGAGCAGGAATCCGAGTTCGAGCTGACCGAGATCATGACCGACACCGGCGCCTATACCGACGTGATCTTCGGCATCTTCTGGCTGCTCGGCTACCAGTTCAGCCCGCGGATCGCCGACATCGGCGGCGCCCGATTCTGGCGCGTCGACCCTTCGGCCGATTATGGCGTCCTCGACAAGCTCGCCTCCCACAAGGCGAAGACAGGTATCATCGCCGAGAATTGAGACGATCTGCTGCGTCTGACCGGCTCGCTGAAGCTGGGTCTTGTCCAGGCCGGCGGGCTGATGCGGACGCTTCAGACGAAGGATCGGCCGACCCGGCTGGCGCGCGGGCTGGAAGAACTCGGCCGGATCATCAAGACACCCTACCTGTTGGCCTACATCGACGACGAAGCCTATCGCCGCCGTATCCTCACCCAGCTCAACCGCGGCGAGGGCCGCCACCAACTTGCGCGCGTCGTCTTCCATGGCAAGCGTGGCGAACTGCGGCAACGCTATCGTGAGGGCCAGGAGGACCAACTCGGCGCTCTCGGGCTTGTCGTCAACGCCATCATCCTGTGGAACACGATCTATATGGACGCTGCGCTCGACCAACTGCGAGCTGAGGGGTTCGACGTTCGCGACGAGGACGTGGCGCGCCTCTCGCCGCTCGGTCACGAACACATCAACATGCTCGGCCGCTATGCTTTCATCCTGCTGGAGCAGGTGGCCCGTGGCGAACTCCGGCCCCTGCGCAAACCAGCCGAGGCCGCTGACGACATGGCTTGATGCCTCGGCTGTCCCTATGTCGGTTTTCTGTTCCGCTGCTACTCAGACCCCTGGCGGGAGACGACATCGGCGATCGCCTGTGTCGCGACGGGACCGGACGTTTCCGACAATGCCCCCTGGAGATAGGCGTGCAGCGTCGAGCCCATTCACCCCTCCCTGCGGTCTTGCGCCGTCTGCCGCCGGAGGCGGCGAAACTCCATCATGTCCATGACGACTCCCGCCAGATCCGCGAGGACCTGGCGCTGTTTGGAGTCGAGCCCTCGCCGGACCCGGCGATCGAAAATGCACACGGTCCCGAGCGCATAGAGCGTGATGATTTTAGGTTGGGCGGTACCCTGCATTTTTGACCAAGTTGGCGCATTCGTGCGGCGGGAAGGCGTCGAGTAGGCGGCCGACGCCGAACGGCAGGCCCAGCGTCGCCTCGACACGGCCCAGCTGTTCCTGGCCATGGGCGGCGGCTGGTGGCAGTGGGAGGGACGGGCGCCTGTCATGTCCGAGCGTCCGCCACGCTGACCCCAAATCGGGGGGCCGCGGCTGGTGGCTGATGATCCGTCCCACCATGTGGCCCGGCGACAACCCGCTACCGACGACCGGCGAAAACGGCGACGCCGAAGATCGCCGCGGGGAGCGGCGCGAGGCAATAGGCCGGCCAACTCACCCTGGCAGTCATATCCACCACCAGCAGAGCCCAGAACGCCGCGACGAGGAGCAGCCAGGGGCGGCGCTCGCGGGAATACCGGAAGGCCGAGTAGCCCGCCAATGCCACGGCGATGGGCATCAGCAGCAACGGGGGCAATGCCGGGTCGATTGCTTCACGATCTCGGTGGAAGTCATAAAGCGCGGCGGCCAAGGGTGTGAGGATCAACGCCAGATCCGCCAGTCCGCGCCGGTATGCCGCGGGATCGGCCGCCGTCGTCGGTGGCATCGCGTGCTCGGCTTGGCGGTGGCGCGTTGACAGGAAATGGCGCAGCCGCGCCCATGCGATGACCACCGGCACCAGGGAACCCGCCAGCCAGCCCAGAAAGCCGCCCCAATTCAGCAGCAGGGGGAGCGCCCCGTCCTCGACCAGATCCAGATACCCGCTGATTCCCGGCAAAACGCGATCGGCGGGAACCGGCCAGGGAACCACCTCCATCCCCGCCGGGCGGAACCCCGCCTTTTGCTGGGCCGCGATGAGCCACTGCCGCTGCTGCTGGGACGTTTCCCGCCAGACCCCGCGCACCACGGTGTCCCGGTCGCACAGAGTCATCTTCTCTCGCGGCAGCCCGGTACTGACATAGATGGCGGCGGGGAACGAGGCATCATGGAACGGATACCACCACGCCTCGGGCTGTCCTTCGGTCAATGGATGGCCCTCATGGTCGTGCAGCACCGACAACGTCACCATTGCCGGCGCGCATTCCAGCCGCCCGGCGATTTGCACGACCTGGCGCGACGCCAGAGCGGTATCGAGATGGGCGATGTCCGTCGCCACCGCCGGTCCCGGATGGAACAGATGCCGATAGCGTTTCACGGTCTCGTCCAACAGAACGATGGTGAGAGCCGACAGCGCCACGGCGAGCAGGATCTCGAAGACCAGGTTGAGGTGGCGCAGTATCGTCATCTGTCGGCCCCCCGTCGCAGTGGCCGCCCGATCAGCCACGGCCCGCCGACCAGCCCGGCCAAAACGACGACGACCAAAGCGACGGCGAGGACGATACCGTCCGTCTCGCCGTGCAGCACCAAGCCGGTTTCATCCCACGGCCACAAGAGCAACACCATCGCCGTTACGATGACCGGCAGCAACTGATAGCGCGGCGCGATCAGCAGACGCCGGCGACGCCGCAAAGACGATCGAAATGGTGAGAAGTGCATGAACCTAAAAACATGAGTTGCCCGCTTGCCATGATCGCTGGATTCGTGGAATTCCAGGGGTATGACGAACGATTTTCCTGCCCTGACGCCTCACCCTGCGGGTGAGCAACCCACGGTGGCAACGCCTTTGCTGCCGGGGACCGTGGCACTCGACACTTATGCCGGCCGGGTGCATGTGGAATGGGACAGCGACGGCGCGGTGACGGCGCTGGGGCAGCTTCCCTTCTTCATCGAGTTTTTGAAAGCGGGCGGGTTGTTCGATAGCTGGGTGACCGACAGTCCGCTGGCGTATCGCAGCCCGAACGCACCGAAGAAGCGGGACGTTCTTGGGACGGTGATGCTGTCGATCCTGGCGGGGCATTGGCGGTACGCTCACATGACGGCGCTGCGCGGCGATCTTGTTCTTCCAGAATTGCTGGGCATGGAGCGGGTGGTCAGCGAGGATGCTGTAAGACGGGCCATCAAGATGATGGATGAGGACAATGCACACGAGTGGTGTCTTCGCCACCTGGACTATTGCACATTTGCCGTCTTGGGCGAGCCGTGGATTCTGGACGTGGACACGACGGTCAAGTTGCTTTACGGGCATCAGGAAGGAGCCGAAGTCGGCTACAATCCGCACAAGCCCGGCCGGCCGTCGCACACCTACCACACCTACATGGCGGCGAATCTGCGTCTGGTGCTGGAGGTGGACGTCAAGGCCGGCGACGAACACTCCTCGAACCACACCGGGCCGGGGCTGTGGGCGCTGCTTGACCGGATCGGGCGTGACCGCTGGCCGGCGCTGCTGCGGGGCGATGCCGGCTTCGGCAACGAGCCGATCATGCGGGAGGCGGAAGGCCGGGGCCTGCCGTACCTGTTCAAGCTGCGGCAGACGGCCAACGTCAAGCGGGCCATCACTCGGGTCATGGGCCAGAGCGGCTGGAGTGATGCCGGCCAGGGCTGGCAGGGCAAGGAAGAACAACTGCGCCTGACGGGCTGGGGCCGGCAGCGCCGGATCATCGTGCTCCGCCGCCGCCTGACCAAAAGCCTGGCGGTAGCGGAGCGCGACACCGAGGGGCAACTCTGCCTTGGGTTCGCCGAAATCGGAAAAGGCCGAGAAGTCTACGAATACGCCGTGCTGGTAACGTCGCTCGACACCGAGATATTGACCATCGGCCAGCTCTACCGGGACCGCGCAGATTGTGAAAATAACTTCGACGAATTGAAGAATCAATGGGGATGGGCTGGATTTACTACAAGAGACATCAAACGCTGCCAGATCATGGCCAGGATCGGCGCCCTCGTCTTCGACTGGTGGAACCTGTTCGTGCGCCTGGCCAATCCTGACCGCCATCTCGAAGCCATCACCAGCCGGCCGCTCCTCCTCCACGCCATCGCCCAGAAAATCCGCCATGCCGGCCAGATCACCCTGAGAGTGGCAAATTCGCACGGCAAGGCGATGTGGGCCGCCCAGGCCCTCGCCGCGGTCGCGGAATTCCTGCGAACCCTCAAGGAAAATGCGGAGCAGTTGACCGACGAGCAGAGGTGGTATCGAATCCTCAGCCATGCCCTTCGAAAGTTCCTCAAGGGCCGCCAACTCCGCCCGCCGCCGAGGCTGGCTACCGCGTGAAAGCAAATCCTAAAGGTTGAACCATGGCCAGCGCGGGGAGACGCCAGAACGGCCAACTCATGTTTCTAGGATGAATGCCGTCGAAGGGCTGACCCCTCCCCATGACCGCGCGGAAGACGGCGATGACAACGAACCCGATCGCAATGGCCCAGACCATGGCGGCGAAGGCATCAACGATGCGAGGAGGGTTCTTCCAGCCGACATCATTGTCCCCTGAATCGGTGGAGATGCGGTCAGTGGGCAGTTCTTCGACCATGGCGAAAATTAACCCTGATTGCGGCTACAGCCATGCTGGGCGCACAACAGCACGGCACCTGGCGCGAGGCCATGGTCCGGCGGGCTGATCGGCATCTGCGATTCCTGTTCGAGGTCGGCGCCGTGGCGCTGGGGCATGCCTCGATCCTGCGCAAACCCGCCCATCTGGTCGCCGATGGCAACATCGCCCGGCTGCGGATCACCGGCGGGGCCGATCTTGTCCAGCGTCACCGCACCGTCGTCGGGGTTGCCATCGAGGAGCCGCAACGGGGGCGGGAGCGGTGACGCGGTCTGGTCGCTGTGAGACATCTGCTCGCCGCATAAATGTTCTCTGGATAAATTGCTCCCCCCAGTCGATCGTGATAGGCTAAACGCATAGGTGGGTATTGACCCTAACGGTTTCGGAGGCGGACGGGGCGACCGTTGTCGCGGGAACCGGTTGAAGGGACTGCGGAGGTTGTCCGGCATCGACTTCTGGGCGAGGGGTCGTCTGTCTGGGAAGGATCGGGTGAAATCTCTTCCGATCATGCCCTGGATCAAGTCCGGCACGTATGGGGGGTGACAGATTCCGTCGGGCCGACGGGAGTTGGGGGCGAGGATGAAGATCTCAGGCCGCCTGTGGCTGAACGTTGGCGCCGCCGTTACCGGCATGGTCGCCATCATGGTGTTGAGTTTGGTGCAGATGCGGGCCGATCTCGTCGCCGAGCGCGAGGCCAAGCTGCGCGATTTCGTCCAGTCGACGATAACATTGTTGGCGAGCTACCAGGAACAGGTGAGGACCGGCGCCCTGGACCGTGCCGAGGCGGAAAAGCGTGTGCTCGGCCGCATCGGGGCGATCCGCTTCGGCAACGGCGATTACCTTTGGGTTCATCGTCTGGCCGACGCGATAATCCTCAGCCATCCCAACCCCAAGATCATCGGCACCTCGGCCCCCGAGACCAAGGACGACGACGGCAATCCGCTGTTCCAGACCTTCAACGCCATCGTCCGCGACAAGGGCGCGGGAACCCTGCTCTACCATTGGCCGCGCCCCGGCCAGACCGAGAGGCTGCCCAAGCTCAGCTACGTCGCCGGCGAGAAGGAGTGGGGGTGGGTGATCGGCACCGGTACCTACATCGACGACATCGACACGATCTTCTACAAGCGGGCCATGGTGCTGGGCGCGATCGGCCTGGTGATGATCGGCGGGGTCGGCGCCTTCGCCGTGGTGACAGCCCGCGGCATCTGCCGGCCGCTCTCCGACGTCACCACCGCCATCGCCGCGCTGACCGGGGATGCCGGCGACGTCGAGATCCATCACACCACGCGCACCGACGAGATCGGCACGCTCGCCCGCGGCCTGCTGGTGTTCCGCGACCACATCGACGAAGCGCGCCGGGCCGCCGAACACCGGCAGACCGAACACCAGGCCTCGGCCCATCGGCATGCCGCCGTCGAGCAGGCCACCCAAAACTTCAATGGGGCGATCGGAGCCGTCCTGGAGACGCTGTCGAAGGCCGTTGGCCAGTTGCAGGAAACGGCCCGGACCCTGGCGAACAATGCCAGGGTGACAGGCGAGCGCGCCACCTCGGTGGCGGCGGCGGCCGAGCAGGCGGCGGCCAACGTCGAGACGGTGGCCGCCGCCACCGAACAGATGTCAGCGGCGGAAGCGGAGATCGGCAACCAGGCCAGCCAGGCCGCCACCGTCGCCGGTGCCGCCCTCGGTGACGCCGAACGGGCCAACAGCATCGTCGGCGGCCTGTCGCAGGCCGCGGCCCGGATCGGCGATGTGGTCAACCTGATCGGCGACATCGCCGGCCAGACCAACCTGCTGGCGCTGAACGCCACCATCGAGGCCGCGCGGGCGGGGGAGGCGGGCAAGGGTTTCGCCGTGGTGGCCAACGAGGTCAAGAACCTGGCCAGCCAGACCGGCAAGGCCACCGGCGACATCGTCCGGCAGGTCGGCGACATCCAGTCGATCTCGAAGGAATCGGTGGCGGTGATCGGCGCCATTGCCCAGACCATCACCACCATCAGCCAGACATCGACGGCGATCGCCTCGGCGGTCGAGGAGCAGAACGCCGCCACCCGCGAGATCGTCCGTAACGTCGGCGAGGCGGCAGCCGGCACCAAGGAAGTCACCGCCCACATCGCCGAGGTCAGCACCGCCGCCGGCCAGACCGGCGTGCTGGCTCAAGAAGTGCTGCAGTCCGCCGACGGGCTGCAACGGGAGGCCGACCGCCTGCAAAGGGAGGTCGAGCACTTCCTGGAGACGGTCAGGCAGGCCGGCAACCGCCGCGTCCATGAAAGGGCTGACGTGCATCTGCGCGCGCGGCTGGCGGTGGACGGGACTGACGTCGCCGCCACCGTCGAGAACCTGTCGCTCGGCGGGGCGAGGATCTCCGGCGGAGCGGTGCCCGCCGTCGGCAGCAGCGTCGCCCTCGCGGTCGCTGACGGTGCGCCGATTGATTCGAAGGTGGTCGCCGTCGACGGCAAGTTCGTCCGCCTCGAATTCGCGGCGACCGAAACGGCGCGCCGCGAGGTGCAGCCCTACCTCGCCGGCGTTCGCGGCCGGGCGGCGTGAGGCGATCCCGGGCGACCATGTGACCAGCCTCCACTGCGGTCGCATCAACGCACCGAATGCGCCGGCCATGCCAACTTCCTGGCCGTTTGGAAGGCCGGATGGTGGGGCTGCTCGGCCTTGACAGCTTACTCGACTGAGAAATGGACGTTCTCACCCAAGCCGATGTTTGAACCAGGATTGAGGAAACGTTCCGTTCAAGGACCAAAAGGGGCGAGAAATGCCTCATACATGATGGGGGGAAGCAATGTGGTTCGATAACCTTAGGGTCAGAAACAAGATTCTGTTGATCGTCGCCACCTCGTTCATCGGCATGGTGCTGGTGGTCGGCATGGCGCTGTCCAACTTCAATCACGAGTTGTTGGAGGGCCGCAAGCTCAAGGTGCAGCATCTGGTCGAAGCTGCCTATTCCGTCGTCGCTCGCTACGAGGCCGAGGCCAAGACCGGCCACCTGTCCGAAACAGAGGCCAAGCAGGCGGCCATCGCCGATCTGCGCGCGCTTCGCTACGCCAACAACGACTATTTCTGGGTCAACGACATGACCCCGACCATGGTGATGCACCCGATGAAGCCGGAACTGGATGGCAAGAACATCGCCGACATGAAGAGCCCCGACGGCTCGCACATTTTCGTCGACATGGCCAACATCGTCTCCAAGCAGGGCGCCGGATTCTACCTCTATTTCTGGCCCAAGCCGGGTTTCCAGGACCCCGTTCGCAAGGTTTCCTACGTCAAGGGCTTCGCCCCCTGGGGATGGGTCATCGGCACGGGCATCTACCTCGACGACGTCGAGGCAGCCTTCCGCGAGATGGCGTTAAAATTCGGTCTTGTCGCGGTGGTGTTGGCCGCGGTGATGGTGGCAGTCTCGCTGCTCGTCTCGCGGCGTCTCCACCGGCCGCTCGGCGTGCTGTCGGACAACATGGGCTTGCTGGCCGACGGCAACCTCGCGGTCGAAGTTTCGGGCATTGGCCGTAGGGACGAGATCGGCAACATGGCCCGCGCCGTCCAGGTGTTCAAGCAGCAGGCCATCGACAAACTTAGAGCCTCGGAGGAGGCTGCCCGACGGCTGGAGGAGGCCCACCGCGCCGCGGCCGAGAATCAGGCCCGACACGACGCGGAGATCGCCGCCGAGGTCGACGCCGTGGTGACGGACGCGGGCAACGGCGATCTTGACCGCCGTATTTCGCTCGACGGCAAGACCGGTGTACTGGCTGCCATGTGCGCCGGCATCAACAATCTGATCGCGATCACCGGCGTTGCATTGAAGGATGTCGGCTCGGTGCTCGGCTCGGTGGCCCAGGGCGACCTGACGCGGCGCATCACCAACGAATACGGTGGCCTGTTCGGCCAGTTGAAGGGCGATGTCAATCAGACCGCGGAGAGGCTGTTCGAGATCGTCACCAACATCAACAGTGCCGCCGGCCAGATCGGCACGGCCGCTTCCGAGGTGGCCTCCGGCAGTCTAGACCTGTCGGAACGCTCCGAGCAGCAGGCCAGTGCCCTGGAGGAAACCGCCGCGTCCATGGAGGAACTGGCCGCCACCGTGCGCACCAACGCAGCCAACGCCCAGCAGGCCAATCAGCTGGCTGCCGGCGCCCGCGATGTCGCCGCATCGGGCGGGCAGGTGGTCACCGACGCGATTTCCGCCATGGGCCGCATTGAGGCATCGAGCCAAAAGATCGGCGACATCGTCGGGATGATCGACGAGATCGCCTTCCAGACCAACCTGCTGGCCTTGAATGCCGCTGTCGAGGCCGCCCGTGCCGGCGATGCCGGCAAGGGCTTCGCCGTGGTGGCCCAGGAAGTGCGCAACCTGGCCCAACGCTCGGCGCAGGCTTCGAAGGAGATCAAGACCCTGATCGCCCAGAGCACGACGGAGGTCAAGACCGGCGCCGATCTGGTCAAGAACGCCGGCAGCACGCTGGACGAAATCCTGGGGTCGGTGAAGCGGGTGGCCGACATTGTCGGCGAAATCGCCGCCGCGTCTGCCGAGCAGGCCTCGGGTATCGATCAGGTCAATTCGGCCGTCACCCAGATGGACCAGATGACTCAGCAGAACGCCGCCCTGGTCGAGGAATCGACCGCAGCCGCTCATGCCCTGGAGGAGCAGTCACGCGAACTGAACCAGCAGATGGCATTCTTCCAGGTGGGCGCCCAGGCGGCTCAGGCGGCAGCTGCTCACGTCCCGGCGGCACGAGCCAAGCCTGCGGCCAAACCGGTTGTTCATGCCCAGCCCAAGCCGAAGGCACGTACCCATGCCGCCGCCAAGCCGGCCAAAAAGGGCGGCCACGGCGGCGACTGGAAGGAGTTCTGACCGGAACCGATACCCCGCGCAGTGCGTGGGCTGCGGTGGGGTATCGGAATGCGGGCAGCGATGTAGAAAATGCGGCATACCTCACCGATAACCTTCATCACCAGGTAAACATACGGGAGAGAGCATGGCGATCGAATGGCGCGAAGGCATGAGCCTGGGGTATTCGACCATCGACGACGATCACAAACGATTGATTGCCATGCTGAATGAATTCGAGGCATCTGCCAGCGTGGCCATGGCCGAGGACACCGCGAAGAAGCTTTATCGCCATGCCCAACAGCATTTCAAGCGCGAGGAGGACATCCAGCTGTTGATCCGCTACCCACACCATGCCGAACACCGTGCGGAACACGAAGCACTCCTCTCCCAGCTGCGGAACATCGTCAAGACCCGCTTCGTCGAGAAAAAGCATATCGAGGCCTCTGTCGGCGAAATCCACGCCCTTCTGCAGAAATGGCTCGTCGATCATGTGATCAAGACCGACCTCAAGATGAAACCTTATCTTGGAAAGGTGTAGGGGTGGCTAGCTGATCGCCTTGCCTCGGCCGACAACGCCTCCCCTACGACTCTGCCATGCGCCCTTTGCATGATGGCGGCCGGCCGAGACGGCCTATACATATGCATGCTTATGATGAGGGTGGCTATGGAGCCGACGCTGGCCCTGGTCCGCGAGATGGCGGCGCGGAGCCGTGCCGAGGCCCTGCTCGATCTGTCCGAAGCGGAAACGGACACGTTGATGCGGCTGCTGACGCGGGTGCACGACAATCTGTCCGAGCGGGAACCGACCGGCCGGGCGGCGCCCGACTCCGCCGATCAACATGGGAAGATGGGCGATGACTGCATCCAATAACCAGCCCCCCGCCATCGCCGCCGACCTCCGGGTCTCGACCGCCGACCGCGGCACGGCGGCGCGGGGCTGGAAGGAACGCCTGCGGCTGCCGCTGATGGTGGGCGTGCCGCTGCTGGCCGGGGGCTGATCGGCGCCGGGCTCTATCTGGCCGGCGGAGGCGGCACCGTGTCCACCGACGACGCCTATGTCCAGGCGGCGCGCGATACCGTCGACTACCAGAGCCGGGAATTCGAGCGCCAGCAGCGGCTGCTCGCCCCGGGCATCTCCTCGCGCGCCCAGTACGACCAGGCCGCCCACGCGCTGCAGGCGGCCCGCCCAGCAGATCGCCGCGGCGCTGGCAGACCGCCGACATCCCGCTGGAGCGCCATCCGCTGGTGCAGCAGGCGCAGGCGGCCTTCGACCGGGCGCGACTGAACCTGTCCTACACCGTCGTCACCGCCCCCGACGACGGCACCGTGACCAAGGTGGAGCAGTTGCAGGTTGGCGACTACGTCGACACGGCCCAGCCGCTGTTCGCCCTGGTCTCGGCCCCGCGGGTGTGGATCGAGGCCAACTTCAAGGAGACCGACCTGACCCACATGCGCCCCGGCCAAAGGGCGACGGTCGAGGTCGACACCTATCCCGGCCGCGCCTTTCCGGCCCAGGTGGACTCGCTCAGCCCCGGCACCGGGTCGTCGTTCTCGCTGCTGCCGCCCGAGAACGCCACCGGGAACTGGGTCAAGGTGATCCAGCGGCTGCCGGTGCGCCTGCACCTGGCGCCGTTGCCCGCGCCGGAGGCGAGCGGAGACCGGCAATGACCGGTGGCCATCGTCCCGTGCTTCGTCGCGAGCTGATCACCGTGTCGATCATGCTGGGCACGATCATGCAGGCGCTGGACACCACCATCGCCAATGTCGCCCTGCCGCACATCCAGGGCAGCGTGTCGGCGGCGGCCGACCAGATCACCTGGGTGCTGACCTCCTACATCGTCGCCGCCGCCATCGCCACGCCGCTCACCGGCTGGCTGGCCGGCCGCTACGGCCGCAAGCGGGTGTTCCTGGTGTCGGTGGCCGGCTTCACCGTCGCCTCGGCTCTATGCGGCATGGCCGGCAGCCTGACCGAGATCGTCCTCTACCGCCTGGCGCAGGGCCTGTGCGGCGCCGGCCGTGATGGCCGATTGCTGTAAAGACACGGTGTATGGCGCATAAAGAATTATGAGCCGGAAATATCCGTATAATTTTACATCAACCCGGCAGCGTTAAAAAATTACATGGTTAAAACATCGCCATAGGCCTGTGGCATGGTTCCTGCACACTCAGATTCGACAGGCTTTTAGTTGGGGTTCGGGGAGCGATGGAACAGTGAACCGACTTAACGGTTTTCTGGCTCGCTGGGGCCTTTTGCGGCACGGGGTGGTTCGCCCCGCAACACCAGCCGCACCGTCATCGGATGCCAGCGTCTGCCCCTCGCCGTCCTGATGCCACGATGGTTCAATTCGTCGGCGATGGCGGCGAAGGTTGTGAAGCCGTCTCCTTGGATCTCGTTGATCACCGCCTGGAACTCCATCCGCCGACGGGTGGCTCCTTCCTTTACCGCCGCGACGGCAGCGGAGTTGCCGTATGGCCGTAGGTGCGCAGCCCCGAGCGGGCAACCCAACTTGGTCCCGCGCGCCTTCGTCGCCGCCAGCGCCACCTTGGTGCGTTCGGAGATCATACGAGCTTCGTGCTCAGCCACAGCTGCCAGGATATGCAAGGTGAATCGGTTGGCCAGCGGCATGTCCACAGCGACGAACTCAAATCCGCTCGCTTCCATCAGATTGGCGATGAACGCGACGTTGCGGGCCAAGCGGTCCAACTTGGCGATCACCAGCGTCGCCCCGGTGCGCCGGCAATGTGTCATGGCAGCTGCGAGCTGGGGCCGATCGTTTTTCTTGCCGGACTCGACCTCGACGTAATCGGCAATCGATTCCCCATCATGGCGACGTAGATAGTCGCGCACCGCCGCCTGCTGGGCTTCGAGACCCAGCCCCGACCGGCCCTGTTTCACGGTAGACACCCTGTAGTAAGAGACGCAACGCACTGCCAAACCCCAATCTATAAAACTGCCTAACGTCCGTTAGCGGGTTTTATACAATAATAGGGCATTTGATGTCTCCTGTCATCTGGCGCCCTTGAATCAAATTACGCCATGGCGCATATTTAAAGAAATGACACATGGTGAGAATGAGTCATGCAAGAGCATCACGTCACGATGGCCGCTAATGGCCGCATCGTCGTTCCATCCCAGGTTCGCACTGCCCTCGGCATGGAGAATGGAGGCGCCTTCGTCATGACAGTCAGTGAGGGGGGCACATTGCACTTCGAGCCGTTGCGCAGTGTCATCGCCCGCGTCCAGGACGAGGTGAGGGGCTACATCCCCGATGACGTCGATCTGGTGGACGAATTGTCGGCCGAGCGCCGGCAGGAAGCCGCCCGTGGGTAAGGTCGTCCTTGATGCCTCGGCGCTGCTCGCACTGGTTCACGGTGAGCCGGGCCAAGACCTGGTGGCCTCGTCGGTGGCGGAGGCCGCGATCTCCGCGGTCAATCTGGCCGAGGTTATCGGCAAACTGGCCGAACGCGGCGTGCCTCTCGACCGCGCAAAGGCCATCGCCCTGTCTTTCGGCCTGGAAGTCGTTTCGCTCGACGCGGAACTTGCCGCTGCAGCCGGTCAGCTTCGTCCCGCCACCCGGTCTGGCGGCTTGTCGCTGGGCGATCGCTGCTGTTTGGCCACCGCCATGGCGCTCGGGCTGCCGGTGCTGACCACCGAGGCTGTCTGGGAACCGCTGGCCGATGTGCTGGGCGTTGAGGTGCGAAATATCCGTCCGAGGGGGCATTGAAGGTGGCTGCGTCGTGCACGTCACTTTCCCCTGTCGCGCATCAGGAGCGGGAGGCATCTGTGGCTCCATGTGGTGGTATCCGCCGCCGAGATGGAGGAACGGGTCTAACGACGCCTTGACGCCTCCCGATAACCAGCCTAGAAACTTTCCGGGTCAAGTTGCTGGTCGCGTTTCTTCGGGGGCAAGCGGTCCGTGAACGATGATCGGGCAAGTCTGCGGTGGGGCGTCGAACGGCGGCTGGAATTCATCGAGTTCCGGCTGTTCTGGGAGGGGCATGTCAACCGGAGCGATCTGGTCGATGCGTTCGGCATTTCGGTCCAGCAGGCGTCGACCGATCTGAACCGCTATCTCGGCATGGCCCCCAACAACATGGCTTACGACAAGAGCGCGAAAGCCTACGTGCGCGGCCCGGACTTCTCCCCGGTGTTCCTCCAGCCCGACGCCAACCGCTATCTGTCCCATCTCCGCTTGGTTTCCGAAGGCATTCTCGTTCCGTCTGAAACTTGGATCAGCCAGCTTCCCCCACTTGCGGCGACACCGCACCTCGCCAGGTCGGTCAACGCCAAGATTCTGCGCGCGGTGGTCGCCGCCATCCGCCGTCGGGAAGCGCTGGAAATCCATTACCAATCCCTGTCCCATCCCGAGCCGAGGTGGAGGTGGATCTCCCCTTACGCCATCGGCTTCGATGGTTTTCGCTGGCACGCGAGGGCCTACTGCCAGAGCGATGGGGCGTTCAAGGACTTCGTTCTCTCCCGTATCCTCAAGACCCGAGGCGTCCGGGCGGCGGAACTTGATCCGATGACGGATGCGGACTGGCAGGACGAGGTGGTGCTTGAAATCGGCCCGCATCCCGCGTTGTCCCCTTCCCAGAAGGAGGTGATCGGCCTCGACTACGGGATGGTCGACGGCAAGGCGGAAATCCGAGTGCGCCGGGCGCTGTTATATTACACTCTCAAACGTCTCGGTTTGGACACCGACCCGTCCGCGCGGCGCCCGCAGGACCAGCAAATCGTCTTGTTGAACAGCACGGCGGTCGGCCTCGCCGCCCGCAACCCTGAGGGGGGTGGCTGACATGGCCGGGCTTGAAGAACTGACCCCCAACGCTTCGGTCCGAGGCATCCTGCCCAACGGGCTGGTGACCGTGGTGAACGTGCAGTGGCACGGCTCCGCCGCCGTCGAACTCACCTACAAGACGCCCGAGGGCAAGGTCGCCAACGAGCTGCTCTATCGCCACGACGAACCCCGGATCGAGGTGGTGACGGTCGGCAGGCCGTGGAGTTTCGACGGCGACGGTGATCTCTTCCGCCTCGTCTCCGAAGCCCAGCGTATCCGGCTGGCCCATCTCTTCGACCCTGTTCTTGCCGTCCACACGTCGATGGTGGAGCCGTTGCCGCACCAGATCACCGCCGTCTACGAGGCCATGCTGCCGCGTCAGCCATTGCGCTTCCTGCTGGCAGACGACCCCGGCGCGGGCAAAACCATCATGGCCGGGCTGCTGATGAAGGAGCTGATCGCCAGGGGCGATTTGCAGCGCTGTCTGGTCGTCTGCCCCGGCAGCCTGGCCGAGCAATGGCAGGACGAACTTTATCGACGCTTCCACCTGCCGTTCGAGATCCTGACCAACGACAAGCTGGAGGCCGCCCGCACGGGTAATTGGTTCCTTGAGACCAACCTCGTCATCGCCCGCCTCGACAAGCTGTCGCGCAACGAGGATGTCCAGCAGAAGCTGCAAGCGCCGGACTGCCGCTGGGATCTTGTCGTGTGCGACGAGGCCCACAAGATGTCGGCCACCTTCTTCGGCGGCGAGGTCAAGTACACCAAGCGCTACCGCTTGGGACAACTGCTGGGCACCCTGACGCGACATTTCCTGCTGATGACCGCGACGCCCCACAACGGCAAGGAGGAGGACTTCCAGCTTTTCATGGCACTTCTCGACGGCGATCGGTTCGAAGGGCGGTTCCGCGACGGCGTCCATACCGCCGACGTGTCCGACCTGATGCGCCGGATGGTCAAGGAGAAGCTGCTGAAGTTCGACGCGACCCCGCTCTTCCCCGAGCGGGTCGCCTACACCGCCCCCTACAAGCTGTCGGACGCGGAAGCCCACCTTTACCGCGAGGTCACCGACTACGTGCGCGAGGAGTTCAACCGCGCCGACGCGCTGGAGAACGACAGGCGGGCCGGGACCGTGGGGTTCGCGCTCACCATCCTGCAACGGCGGCTGGCCTCTTCGCCGGAGGCCATCTACCAGTCTCTGCGCCGCCGCCGCGAACGTCTTGAAAGTCGTCTCCGCGAACTCGAAATCCTGCAACGCGGAGGCGAGGTGGCGGCGGCATTGTCGGCGGGGCGCATCCTCGACGCCGATGATGTCGAGGACCTGGACGACGCACCCGAGAACGAGGTCCAGGCCGCCGAAGAGGAGATTCTCGACCAGGCCACCGCCGCCCGCAGCATCGGCGAACTCCGCATCGAGATCGAGACCCTGAAAAGGTTGGAGGTGTTGGCCTCGTCAATCCGCCGGAGCGGCGAGGACAGGAAGTGGCGCGAACTGGCCAGCCTACTGTCCGAAATCTTCACGACCGCGGCGATTGCCAACGGGCTTGCCGAGGACGCGGAACCCTACGATGCGGGCGTGCCGATCATCGCCAAGCCGTCGCCGTCACCCCATCAGAAGCTGGTCGTCTTCACCGAGCACCGGGACACCCTGAACTATCTGGACGGTCGGATTTCCTCGCTGCTGGGACGCAAGTCTGCGGTCGTGGCGATCCACGGCGGCATGGGCCGGGAGGAGCGGAAGAAGGCCGAGGAAGCCTTCAAGCATGACCCCGAGGTGCAGGTGCTGCTGGCCACCGACGCCGCGGGCGAGGGCATCAACCTCCAGCGCGCCCATCTCATGGTCAACTATGATTTGCCGTGGAACCCCAACAGGCTGGAGCAGCGTTTCGGTCGCATCCACCGTATCGGTCAGACCGAGGTCTGCCACCTGTGGAATCTGGTGGCCGAGGAGACGCGGGAAGGCGACGTCTATCGAAAGCTGCTGGAGAAGCTGGAGCAGGCCCGCCAGTCTCTGGGGGGGCAGGTCTTCGATGTTCTCGGCAAGCTCCAGTTCGACGGCCAGCCCTTGCGCGAACTGCTGATCGAAGCCATCCGCTACGGCGACCAGCCGGAAATCCGTGCCCGCCTGACCCAGGTGATCGACAACGCGGTGAACCGCGACCAGCTCCGTGATTTGTTGGACGAGCGCGCGCTTGCCCAGGATTCCATGGACGTCACCCGCGTCCATCGCATCCGCGAGGATATGGAGCGGGCCGAGGCCCGCCGTCTGCAACCGCACTACGTCGAGTCCTTTTTCCAGGAAGCCTTCCGCCGACTCGGCGGCACGGCCAAGCAGCGCGAGCCACGCTGTTTCGAGATCACCCACGTCCCGGCGCCGATCCGCAACCGTGACCGCCTGATCGGCATCGGCGAGCCCGTCCTACCCCGCTACGAGCGGATCGCCTTCGAGAAATCGCTGGTGGCCCCGCAGGGACAGGCGCTCGCCGCCTTCGTCTGCCCCGGTCACCCCTTGTTGGATTCCGTGATCGACCTCACCCTGGAACGGCACCGCGACCTGCTGCGCCGGGGCACCATCCTGGTGGACGACCGCGATCCCGGCACAGCGCCGCGCATCCTGTTCTATATGGAACACTCCATCCAGGACGGCGGTATCACCCGCGCCGGGGACCGCCGGATCGTCTCGAAGCGGATGCTCTATGTCGAGATCGACCGGGGCGGCAACGCCCGTCACGTCCACTATGCCCCTTACCTCGACTATCGTCCCCTGGCCTCCGACGAGCCGGGGACGGAGGCGATCCTTGCCCGCCCCGAATGCGCCTGGATCGCCGCCGACCTGGAGCGCCAAGCCCTTGGGCATGCCATCGCCCATGTGGTGCCGGAGCATCTGGACGAGGTGAAGGAGCGCAAGCTCGACCTACTGGCCAAGACCGAAGCGGCGGTCAAGGACCGCCTGACCAAGGAAATCTCCTACTGGGACCACCGGGCGGAGCAGTTGAAGCTCCAGGAGCAGGCCGGGAAGACGAACGCCAACCTAAATTCCGGTGAGGCGCGGAAGCGTGCCGATGCGCTTCAGGCGCGCCTGGAAAAGCGCATGGACGAAATCAAGCAGGAACGCCAGATATCCCCGCTGCCGCCCGTGGTGTTGGGCGGGATGCTGGTCGTCCCGGCGGGACTACTGACTGCAATGGCAGGGAAAAGGCCAGCCGCCCCGTCCGCTCCGGTGGACACCATTGCCGCCGCCGCCAGCGCGCGGGCGATCATCATGGACATCGAACGGGGTCTCGGCTTCGATCCGGTCGACCGCGAGTTCGAGAAGCTGGGCTACGACATCGAGAGTCGGGTGCCCGGCACGGGACGATTGCGCTTCATCGAGGTCAAGGGGCGCGTCACCGGGGCGGCCACCATCACGGTGACCCGCAATGAAATCCTGACCTCGCTCAACAAGCCGGACGACTTCATCCTGGCGGTGGTCGAGTTCGACGGCCCCGGCCACCGCGTCCACTACATCCGCCAGCCGTTCCAGCGGGAGCCGGATTTCGGGGTTACGAGTGTCAATTACAGCTTCACCGAACTGCTGGCCAAGGCGGGGAGGCCGCAATGAGCGACCTCATCACGTCAGCTCTATCGTTTTGGTGCGGGCTTTCCTTAGACCAGAGAATCTCCATCGTTGGTCGGACCATACCAGCATTGGCGACGATTCTTGCTGCACTAATAAGCGCCTATGTCATCATCCGGCAAATCGGCAAGCAAGCCAGAAACGCCATAAAGCAAAGTAGGGATAATGAAGCCCTAAAACTTAAACTGGAGATCTATAAAGACATCATCGGCATATCGCGCGAGACATCCAGGGCCATATCCGATTTGAAGTCATTCGTCTGGCAGTTCCAATTGGCACTTACCTTGTCCCGGCAGATGCAGGCGGAGATGGGCGGGCACGTAATTCCGTCAGCGCGCCCGTCTATTTTCACTGAGAAAAAATCACAGGTAAGCGCCAGTTGCATCAGGGTAATCGCCATCACGGAGACGTGGCAAATAATCGACAAACGGATAAGTATTTTTAGAACGGCTGTAAATACGGCCCTCTATGATGTCGACGATGCCTATGCTGCATATTTCAATGCAGCACTCCGTGCCATGCCAGTAGGCATCCCAGACCATCCTGTAGATGGCCAAACTTTTCCATGGGTCCCACCATCGCAAGAAGTCCTGGAACAGATTCAGGCCCTTGGAAACCGCCTTGATGACGCTCTTATGACGCTGCAAAGTTACATCTTCGACTTCCAGGCGGAGATGCAGAACCTCCTCCTTGCGGACATGTTCAAGCCAACAATTCCCCCCCGCGCCCCCCTGGATGCGAAGTCCGTCGTCGTGCAACTCGATAGGCACGAAGAGTTGATGGCGCACTTTACCCAAGAAACGAACTGGGGCCGCAATCAGGCGCAGATCGAAAATGCGGTTCGCGCGAGCCAATCTCCATCGCCGTCAGGAACATCATGACCACGATCCGCAAGAAGCTCATCGAAGTCGCCCTGCCGCTTGAGGCCATCAACAAGGCAAGCGTTCGCGAAAACTATATCTACAGAGGAAACCCATCGGCGATTCACAAATGGTGGGCTCAGAGGCCGTTAGCAGCGGCACGCGCCGTGATTTTCGGCCAAATGGTAGATGACCCCTCCAGTTGCCCGGACCTGTTTCAGACCGAGAAGGCGCAGGAGAAGGAACGTCAGCGCCTATTCAAGATCATTGAGGACCTAGTGCAGTGGGAGAACACCACCAATGAGGTGGTTCTGGACAAGGCACGAGCGGAAATTTGGCAAAGCTGGCGGCGGACCTGCGCTGAAAACGTGGATCACCCGCGCGCCAAAGAACTGTTCGACCGCTATGTCCTTCCCGGCTTCTATGACCCCTTCGCGGGAGGCGGGACATTACCGCTAGAGGCCCAACGGTTGGGGCTTGCGGCCCATGCCACCGACCTCAATCCGGTGGCGGTATTGATCAACAAGGCGATTATCGAAATACCTCCGAAATTTGCCGGGCGGTCGCCCGTCAATCCAGCGTCAAGGGAGGAACTGGCGCGCGGCGGACAATGGAACGGCAAGGGGGCTCAGGGTTTGGCCGAGGACATCCGCTACTACGGCCAGAGAATGCGCGATGAAGCGGAAAGGCGAATCGGCCATCTTTATCCGAAGGTGGAGATTACGGCGGCAATGGCGGCGGAACGCCCCGACATCAAGCCGCTGGTGGGCCGCGAACTCACCGTCATCGCCTGGCTGTGGGCGCGCACGGTGAAAAGCCCTAACCCGGCTTTCCGCGAGGTCGACACGCCCTTGGCCTCCACCTTCATGCTGTCCACCAAGCCAGGCAAGGAAGTTTATGTTGAACCCTTGGTTGAGCAAAACAATTATAGCTTCGCCGTCAAGGTCGGCAAACCATGTGATGCAGAGGCGGCGAAGAATGGAACAAAGCTGGGGCGAGGATCAAACTTCGGCTGCGTTATGTCCGGTTCACCGATTAGCGGAGAATACATTAAGGCCGAGGGACAAGCCGGGCGAATGGCGGCAAGGCTGATGGCGGTTGTCGCCGAAGGAGAACGGGGCCGTATTTATTTATCACCCACGAATGTCCATGAAAGGGCCGCCGCGTTAGCGGCGCCGGAATGGCGGCCTTCTGGCGACGTTCCCGCCCGACTGACTGGTGGGACTTGTGTTGCTTACGGCATGAGAGAATGGGGCGACCTGTTTACCCCCCGCCAGTTGGTGGCCCTGACGACGTTTTCGGATTTGGTGCAGGAGGACCGCGAGAGGATCAAGCACGACGCCCTGGCCGCCGGACAAACTGACGACGGCACCTCCCTGGCCGACGGTGGCACGGGCGCGACCGCCTATGCTGACGCGGTGGTCATGTATCTAGCGCTAGCGCAGGACAAAACAGCTGAATATGGGTGCACAATCGTTCCATGGTATGCGAAAGAAGACCGACCAAAAGGCCTTTTTGCACGCCAAGCGATCCCGATGGTATGGGACTTTGCCGAGGTAAACCCTCTCGCAGATATAGGCGGAACTTTCAGTGGGTCAATAGATATAGTATCCGGGGCGCTATCTGGTTGCGCTGCCGACGGCGTGGTGGCATTTGCAAAACAGTGCGATGCAGTCAGCACTAACGTTGGCAAGGACACAGTTATTTCAACAGACCCGCCATATTACGATAACATAAGCTATGCTGACCTATCTGATTTTTTCTATGTTTGGCTGCGCAGGTCACTGCGCTCAATTTTCCCAGATTTGTTCTCAACTCTGGCTGTGCCCAAGGCCGAGGAGCTTGTGGCGACTGCGTATCGCCACGGCGGCAAGGAAGCTGCGGAAGCATTTTTCTTAACCGGGATGACAGCAGCCATGCATCGCTTGGCCGAGCAGGCCCATCCTGCATTCCCGGTCACCATCTATTACGCCTTCAAGCAGTCGGAAACCACCAGTGATGCGGGAACCGCAAGTACAGGTTGGGAGACGTTCATAGACGCCGTTATCCGCGCGGGATTCGCCGTCAGCGGCACATGGCCGATGCGCACCGAACGGGGATCGCGCTCGATTGGAATTGGCACCAACGCTCTGGCATCCTCCATCGTTCTGGTCTGTCGCCAGCGTCCTAACGATGCCCCAACCGCCACTCGCCGTGAATTCCTCACCGCCATGAAGACCGAGCTTCCCGCCGCGTTGGCCCACCTCCAGCGAGGCAACATTGCCCCTGTGGACCTGGCGCAATCGGCCATCGGTCCCGGCATGGCGGTCTATACCCGTTATGCCAAGGTGGTGGATGCCGAGGGCAAGGCCGTATCTGTGCGGGACGCGTTGACGTTGATCAACGAGGTCCTTGATGAGGCCATGGCCGAGCAGGAAGGCGATTTCGACGCCGACACCCGCTGGGCATTGGTATGGTTCGAACAGGTTGGCTTCAACGATGGCGAATCTGGGATTGCCAACGTCTTGGCTACCGCAAAGAACACCAGCGTCAGCGGCTTGGTGCAGGCGGGCATCCTGCTCTCAAAGGGCAGCTTGGTGCGCTTGTTCCGTCCCGCTGATCTGCCCGCCGACTGGGACCCGGCCAAAGATACCCGACTGACCGTCTGGGAGATGGTCCATCACCTGATCCGGGTACTGGAGGCCGAGGGCGAAGGCGCGGCGGCCAAATTGGCGGCGGCCCTCGGCACCAAGGCCGAGGTGGCGCGCGAGCTGGCCTATCGGCTCTATACCCTGTGCGAACGGAAGAAGCGGGCGGCGGAAGCCATGTCCTATAACGGGCTGGTGCAAAGCTGGCCGGAAATTGTCCGTCTTTCCCGCGAGGTTCAACCTGAATCGCCCGCCCAGGGCGCGCTGCTGTAAGGAGGAGAGCGATGCCCGACCGTGTGTTCCCCGACGCCGAAGCACTGGCGGCCGTCTGTCGGCGCCATCACATCCGGCGGCTGTCTCTGTTCGGGTCCACGCTGAAGGGGGCCAATCGGCCTGACAGCGACGTGGATCTGCTGGTGGAATTCGAGCAGGGAGCCACACCCGGTTTGATACGGCTTGGCGGCATCGCGCGGGAGTTTTCGGAGCTGTTGGATGGGCGGGAGATCGATCTGCGCACGGCAGGCGATCTCAGCCGCTACTTCCGCGATGAGGTGGTGCGCACTGCGGAGGTGCAGTATGCGGCCTGAGGACGCCACCCGCATCCGCCACATGATCGAGGCAGCCGAAAGTGCCCAGCGGTTCATCGCTGGCCGCACGCGTGCCGATATCGACACCGACGAACAGTTGCGTTTCGCCCTGGTACAGGCTGTGCAAATCATCGGCGAGGCGGCCTCCAGGATTTTGCCCGAGACCCGCTCCGCCATACCCTCGGTGCCATGGGCTGACATCATCTTCATGCGGAACCGTCTCGTTCACGGCTATTTTGACATCGATCATGACATCGTCTGGGAAACCGCGACCAAGGACATCCCCGACCTGCTGCCTTTGCTGCGGCCCCTGCTACCCACGGACTGAAGGACCACCCCATGGCGATGACCAACCAGGAACGCATTGCCAAGGCGCTCGACCTTCTGAGAGCAGGGCTTGGACCTTTCGTTGAACGCGAGATTCAAAGCGCGATCAGAAAGAAGGTGTCGGTTCCCGCGGTTCAGGCATTCGCCGACGACCCGATGGTCCGCGACAAGCCCATCACCCAGTGGGACGCGGCCCTGTTGCTGAAACTGATGTGGGACTCGTGGAACGAGGTGTTCCGTGCCACCCTTGGTCCCGCCGAACGCGGGCTGGTCGGCGAGATTCGCGGTCATCGCAATCGCTGGGCGCACCAGGAACCGTTCACCAGCGACGACACCGACCGTGCTCTCGATTCCGTCACCCGCCTGCTGACCGCAGTCTCGGCTTCCCAGGCCGACGAGGTCGGCAAGATGAAGATGGAACTGCGCCGTCTGATCTTCGACGAGCAGATGCGCAGCGAGAAACGCAAGAGCGCGGGCACCGCCATCGAGAGTCAGGTCACGGGCAGCCTGAAGCCATGGCGCGAGGTGGTGAACCCGCACAAGGATGTCGCCAGCGGGCGCTACCAGCAGGCGGAATTCGCCGCCGATCTTTGGCAGGTGCATATCGGCGAAGGCACGGACGAATACCGCAATCCCACCGAGTTCTTCCGCCGCACCTACCTCACCGAGAGCCTCAAGAGCCTTTTGAAGGGGGCCGTGCGGCGGCTGGTCGCCAACGGCGGCGATCCGGTCGTGCAGTTGCAGACCAATTTCGGCGGCGGCAAGACCCACTCCATGCTGGCGCTATATCACCTGTTCTCCGGCACTCCGCCCGGCGACCTGATGGGGGTCGACACCATCCAGGCCGAGGCCGAGGGCGCCAAACTGCCGGGATCGGTGCGCCGGGTGGTGCTGGTCGGCAACAAGATCTCGCCCGGCAATCCCAGCGTCAAACCCGATGGCACCGTAGTGCGAACCCTGTGGGGTGAACTGGCGTGGCAGCTTGGCGGCGCCAAGGCGTTCGAGCGGGTGCGCGCCGATGACGAGCGCGCCACCAGCCCCGGCGACACCCTGCGCGAACTGATGAACGAGTTCGGCCCTTGCCTGATCCTGATCGACGAATGGGTGGCCTATGCCCGCCAGCTCCATGACGAGGCTGACTTGCCGGGCGGTAGTTTCGAGACCCACTTCACCTTTGCCCAGGCGCTGACCGAATCTGCCAAGCTGGCGAACCACTGCCTGCTGGTCATCAGCCTTCCGGCCTCCGACACGGCCACCTCGCCGCATGCCCAAGGCGATGACGAGGAGGTGGGCGGCGCCCGTGGCCGGACGGCATTGGGGCGCCTCCGCAACGTGATCGGCCGGGTGGAATCCTCGTGGGCGCCCGCCAGCACCGAGGAAGGCTTCGAGATTGTCCGGCGGCGTCTGTTCGAGCCGCTGATCGAAAAGGCCCAGTTTGTTTCCAGGGACTCGGTGGCGCGCGCCTTCCATGACGTCTATCGCACCCAACATCAGGAATTCCCGCTGGAATGCCGCGATTCTGACTATGAGAACCGCCTGAAGGCCGCCTACCCGATCCACCCCGAGGTGTTCGATCGGCTGTACACCGACTGGTCCACCCAGCCGAAGTTCCAACGCACCCGCGGCGTGCTGCGGCTGATGGCGGCGGTGATCCATAGCCTGTGGGAGAAGGGCGACCGCAATCCCCTGATCATGCCGGGCAATCTGCCCATCGACGATCCGCGCGTGCGCGACGAACTGACGCGCTATCTGCCCGACGCCTGGAAGCCGATCATCGAGAAGGACGTGGACGGCCCCAGCGCGCTTCCGCTGCGCATCGACGCCGACGTGCCGAACCTGGGGAAGTTCGCTGCCACACGCAGGGTGGCGCGCACGGTGTACCTGGGGTCGGCGCCGACGGCGACGGCGGCCAATCGCGGCATCGAAGACCGACGCATCAAGCTGGGCTGCGTCATGCCCGGCGAGTCGCCGTCCCTGTTCGGCGACGCGCTGCGGCGGCTTGGATCGGCGGCGACCTATCTCTACCAGGACGGCGCACGGTACTGGTACTCGACCCAGCCGACGGTGACCAAGATCGCCGAGGACCGGGCCGAGCAGCTCAAGCGCAATCCCGACCCCGTGGTCGCCGAGATCGAGAAGCGGCTGCGCGCCGACTTGCGCACGACCGGGGACTTCCGCCGCATCCATCCGTTTGCGCAATCGGGTGCCGATGTTCCCGACGATACCGACGCCCGCCTGGTGGTCATGGGGGTGGATTTCTCCTACAGCAAGGACGCTGCCAATAAGGCAGAAGCGGCGGCTAAGGCCATCCTCGAATCGCGTGGCAACGCGCCGAGGCTGTTCCGCAACACCCTCGTATTCTTGGCCGTCGATCAGACCCGTCTGCAAGACCTGGACGAGGCTGTGCGGCGCTACGTCGCATGGGAGTCGATCCTGAAGGAGCAGAAGGAACTCAATCTCGACCCCCAGCAAGTGACCCAGGCCGAAACGCAGTTGAAGTCTGCCGACGGTGCGGTGGTCGCCCGTGTGCCGGAATCATACCAGTGGCTGCTGGTGCCGACCCAGGCCACGCCCCAGTCGCCCGTGGTGTGGCAGGCGTTCCGTCTGTCTGGCCAGGATGCGCTGGCCGTTCGCGCAGCCAAGAAGCTGCGCAATGAAGAACTGCTGGTGCCGTCCTTGGCAGGAACCCGGCTGCGGATGGAATTGGACCGGGTTCCGTTGTGGCGCGGCGACCACGTCGCCATCAAACAGTTGGCCGAGGATTTCGCCCGCTACATGTATCTGCCGCGGCTGAAAGATTCCCTGGTGTTGGCAGCCGCCGTCCAGGACGGGTTGGGCCTGCTGCTGTGGAGCCAGGAATCGTTCGCCTACGCCGACAGCTACGACGAGGCCGCCAAACGATATCGCGGCCTGCGTTGCGGCAAGCAGCTTTCGTTGGCACCGGACAATCTCGATGGTCTTCTGGTCAAGCCGGGCGTCGCAGCCGCGCAGCAAGCGGCTGAGACGGCGCCGAAACCTGACGCAGTCACGCCCGACGGACCACCGGACCGAGGGGGGCCGGGCGCAACTCCGACGGAACCCGACACGACGGCAACTCCCCGACAGCCGCGCATGCCGCGCAGATTCCATGGTACCGCCCAACTCGATCCGATGCGAACTGGTCGCGATGCAGGGGAAATCGCCAACGAGGTGGTTGCCCATCTGGTCGGCTTGGTCGGTGCGAACGTCCGGGTGACGCTGGAGATCGAGGCTAACCTGCCGTCTGGCGCGTCCGACCATCTCGTTCGGACGGTCACGGAAAACTGCCGGACCCTGAAGTTCGTCAGCCAGGGGTTTGAGGACGAGTAGCGCCAGGAGGATTCCGTGGCCACGTCCTGCGCGGTGGCAACGACAAAGATGGTGGAACCCGGTCTGGCCGACCGCCTTCGGCGCATCCCTCGCCGGTGCCGACCTCGCCGCAACGACCGCCTCCGGCCTGGGTCGCCGACGAGGTCCGTGCAACCCGTAACCTCGTAACCGCCGCCGTCCAAGGGGCTGGCGAATGATCATCAAGGGGTCGGCGCGCGGCCAGGATCCAGAGCCAGAGGTGCCGTGAGAAAGTGGCGTATTTACGCCATTCCTGGCGCTCGATAGCCAAAAGTACCGCACATCAGGAATTGGCGTCGGCGTCGTAACGGGTAATGTGGGGATTTCTGCGGGTTTTGGAGAGTCAGCTGTCTGAACGGACACCGCTTCGGCGGCGCCCACGGACAACGACGGCCCCATGGGTTACAGGTTGCGCGGTAACTTGCCATCGGCCTTGCCGTTGAGGCGGTCGCGCATCTGCTTGCCCGCCTTGAAGAACGGCTGGGCCTTGTCCGGCACCGAGACCTCGGCCCCGGTGCGCGGATTGCGGCCTATGCGAGCGTCGCGCTTCTTCACCGAGAAGGCCCCGAAGCCCCGCAGTTCGACCCGGTCGCCCCGGACAAGCGCGGCGGTGATCTCGTCGAAGATGGTGGTCACTACGCGCTCGCCATCGCGCCGGTAGAGGTGCGGGTGTTTGTCGGCCAGGCGGGCGATGAGTTCCGATTTGGTCATCGCGGCGGGGTCGTCTTGTGGACTGTCTTCCATGGGGTGAACCCTGCCGTAGACCTCCATCGTGGTCAAGGTGCCACCGATGCCGCCGCCCTGTTGCCGGTGTGCCGCTCACGGCATAAAGTCGCCCGGCAAGCAATCCGTTCCTTCCAGCGCTCTCACGATTCCCGCCAGGTTTTCGCCGTCAATCGGTCCAGCGCGGCGTAATACAGGGTGTTCGGATCGGAAAGTCCCGCTTTGCCGCCGACCACATTGGCCATATGCGCGGACAGCACCGAGGCGATGGCGTGAATGGCCTCGTGCCGGTCGAGGCCGTCGACCATGAGGCGGTCGAGCGTCCCGCCCACGGGGATTTCGTCGCCCATCGCCAGTTGGTTCTCGATGGTGGCGTGAAAGGCCGCGTGCATCTGCGCATTCGGCAGGCGGATGCGTGCCCGGCGATGGAATTCCGTGACCAAGGCGATACGCTCGGCCTCGTCCAAGGCGAGCCAAGCCGCGGGAGCGGGCGGTACGTGCGGGTCATAGCATTCCATTCGGAACCTCCAGTCTGGAATTTACCCGTGCGTCGCAATGAAATAGACGATGGCGACCCCGGCGACGATGACCACCATGATCAGGCGTTCCCAGCGTGCCCGCCGCTGCTGGACGCGGGATGGTCGTGGGCGCAATACGGTCATGGTCGACTGCTCACTCCGCCGCCAGCGTGCCGATACCTTTGCGGTCGACAAGGCCGAGCCGCTCGGTCACCGCCGACGGCAGGGCAAGCAGGGCCGCGAGCACGACGATGCCGATGTCCGGGGCCATCACGCCGCCCGCGCGCGCCGGCCGTGATCAGCCATGCCGCCCATCCGCAGATGTCGCGTGGAGTTTGACGCCAAGAACGCTCAGCACCTTGACGACCGTCGAGAAGCTTGGATTGCCATCGCTGGACAGGGACTTGTACAGGCTCTCGCGTCCCAGCCCGATTTCCCTGGCGAGTTCGGTCATTCCTCTCGCCCGCGCCACCACGCCGAGGGCATGGGGCAGAAGCGAGGGATCGTCCTCTTCGAGCACTGCGTCGATATAGGCGGCGATCTCTTCGCCGGTGCGCAGTGCGGCTGCGCTGTCCCAGGGAACCGTGTCCGTCGCCATGCCATATCCTCCGTTTTCACAGATCCGCCGCCAGGGAGATCGCCAGCGCGATATCCCGCGTCTGGCTGTCCTTGTCGCCACCCGCCAGCAGAACGACCAGTTCGGCGCCCTTGCGGACGAAGTACACGCGATATCCGGGGCCGAAGTCGATCCGCATCTCCGAGACCCCGGATCCAACCGGCTTCGTGTCGCCGGGATGTCCGAGGCTCAACCGATCGATCCGGACCTGGATGCGCGCCCGCGCGCGCAGATCCTGCAGCCTGTCGAACCATGTCTTGAACCTGCGCGTCTGGCGAACCTCGATCATCGCCGGCATTGTATCTTTAATGATACGGCGCGACAAGGCCCCGTTCGGGACAGACCCCGTTCGGGACAGACCCCGTTCGGGCACCCGTCGCGGAAATTCCTGGCTGTGCGGCCGCCTTGGGCGCGCGCCAGGAAAGGGTATTGGCGATGCGGTCAAGGAAACGGCCGCAGGAAAACTGGCCATGTGGCGCGGGAGTCAAGGAATTTGGCGAAGCACCCGAGCGGAGATAGGCCGCGATCCCGCGTGGTTTAAGGAAAGTGCCGATGTCGACATCGGGGTCATCATCACGCTTTTTGACACAGGTACTGTTACGCCTGATAATTTGATCTATCAGGCATTGTCGAATTCGAAGAGGCATCCCTTGGGCACCGACATAACCACTGCGATCGTCACCGCCGACGACATCACCGAACGTCTGGCCGACTACGCCAGACAGGCGGATGGCGCCTTCTCCGAGAACACCGTGCGCGCCATCAGGGCCGATACCGCGATCTTCACGGCCTGGTGCCGGGAGCGGGGCCTGGAAGCGCTGCCGGCGGCGCCGGAGACCGTCGCGGCCTTCGTCGACGCCATGGCCGAAACGCGCAAGCCCGCCACGGTGCGGCGCTACGCCGCCAGCATCGCCCATCTGCATCGCGCCGCCGGCCTGACCGACGCCACCAAGGGCAACGCCGTCAAACTGGCCATGAAACGCCTGGGGAGGCAGCATGGCAGCCGCCAGGCTCAGGCGGCGCCGCTGGGGGAGATGGCGGTTCAGCGGGTGCTGGCGACGACCGGGGGCAGCCTGATCGACCATCGGGACATCGCCTTGCTGATGGTGGCGCGCGACATGCTCGCCCGCCGCTCCGAGGTGGTGGCGCTTCAGGTCGGCGACATCGCCTATGGCGACGACGGCAGCGCCACGGTCCTGTTGCGCCGGTCCAAGACGGACCAGGCCGGAGAGGGGGCAACGCTATGGCTGTCCCCCCGGACCACGGCGGCGCTGCGGCTGTGGCTGTCCGAGGCCGGGATTACCGATGGGGCGGTCTTCCGCTCCGTCGATCGCGGCGGCAACGTCGGCGGCCCGCTCGATCCCGGGGACGTGGGGCGCCGGTTCAAGGTGCTGGCCGGGCGCGCCGGTCTGGAGGTGGCGGCCATCTCCGGGCATTCCGCCCGCGTCGGCATGGCCCAGGACCTGGTGGCGCAGGGGGCCGAGCTGGCGGCGGTGATGCAGGCCGGACGGTGGAAATCCCCGGCGATGCCAGTGCGCTACGCCGAACGTCTGACGGCCGGCCGGGGCGCGGTGGCGCAGTTGTACGCAAAGATGGGATGATGATGGGGTGGCGGCCCCGCCCGTAGTCCGCCACTGCTGCCTCTGCACCCGCCGGTCTGTCGTGTACGACGTAGACCAACACCGGATCAACGTCCTTCGCGTACACCCGCGCCCGCGACTTCGTCTCCACCGGCACCAATAGCGCTCGTGCCGGTACGGTCGACCTTGTCCGGTTTCCCGCACAGCGGCACAGGTCCGTCGATTCCTCCGGCAAGGCCAGCCGGCCGCGCTACAGCTCGCTCGGCGTCCCGTCCTCGAACTGCCACAGCCATTTTGCGATCCGTCGACGCCGGCGCGTGGCCCGCCATTTGCCTTTCCAGCCCTTTCCAGTTTCTTTCTTATCCGAACGCCTGCGCGAACCGGTCATGCCGTGCGCGCGTCCTCGAACTGCCACAGCCATTTTGCGATCCGTTGACGCCGGCGCGTGGCCCACCTTTTGCCTTTCCAGCCCTTTCCAGTTTCTTTCTTATCCGAACGCCTGCGCGAGCCGGTCATGCCGTGCGTGTGTCCGATTTCCTCGATCCTGCACGCGCTTGCGATCCAACCCATCGAGCACACATTCCGGCATCACGATCCCTGCCAATCGACTGCCTGATACCGCCGCCCGCCGTGTCCACCCCCCGCATCATGGCCTCAAGCCAGTCGCCCTCCCCCCGCAGTGCCTGAAACACGTCATCCGCATCGGTTTCCCCCCTCTCCATGACCCCCCCCCGTTTTCCGCATATCTACTTATAACACGCTCCGGCCCCGTTACGCGTATGACGCACCAGACCGTGCCACGGGCCATTCGCCGCACCGGTACGGATATATATATATTCGCACCGGCCACGTGCCGACACCGTCCCGCCGGTACGGACATATATATATTCGCACCGTCATTTATCCGGCCTCGACGAACGGACCCCGTCACATCACGGCGTTACGGATATATATATATCCGTAACGGCCTACGTCAGGCCCCGTTTCTCCGCTTCTCTGCCGTTACGGATATATATATATCCGTAACGCTTTTCCCCTACCCCCACGCATGGAAATTCCGTCCCTGAGGATGGAGAGCTGTCGACAGATGTCGGCTGGCCCATTCCCCGTCCCGGCGCGCTGTGACGCCCTATCGGGTCGTTTCGCGGCCCACGCCGTCACTTGCCGGTCAGTTGGCCGCTCCCCCTATCCTTTTCTCTCTGATAGACGACGGCCACAGCCTCCTGCCCGTCACTTGACCGTCACGTGCGCCTCACGGAGTTAACCATGGCCACGCCGGCTCAAATTCCCGATCTCGATATCGGCTATTCCAATGTCAAGGTGACCTGGGGGCCAAAAGGCGCCCGGTCAATCAAGTCGGCGGTCTTTCCATCTGGCGCGGATAGCCTCCTCGACGCTTGGCGACCACGCCGCCGCCAAGGCCCACTGGCGCGAAGTCACGGACCGGCTGTAGGAGAAATTCTCTCGCCTGGCGGCGATGATGGACGAGGCCGAGGACGACGTGCTCGCCTACGCATGCGGCAGGCTCGCCGGGATGTCAGGAAGTCCGGTGAGCCAGATGACATTGGCCGTCGCGTTGACGTACCCCTGGAAGATAAATTCGTTCCAGTAGTAGTCGTTGAGGCCGAATTTCAAGAAAGCCTCGCGCTGGCGTTCCGGTGTCATGCCGTTGAAGGCCCGGGCCATGGCCTCTTCCTGCCTGGCGAAGAATTCCAGCCACTCCGCCCGGCTCTGCTTCAGGAGCACGTAGGGGGTAGTGAACACGATGGAATAGCCGAGCCAGTCGTCGATCGGCGGCAGAACGCGGGCGTACCACAGCTCGCCCTTCTCCCCGGCATGGCCGGCCGGGACCAGACAGGGATATTCCACCCCCGTCAGGATGTCCTGAAGCACGGGGCGGCCCTCGCGGAACCCCAGGTGTTCGTAGAAGCCCATCCGCGACGCCTGCATCGCCTCGAACGTGGCGACCAGCAGCGGGTCGAACGCCTGCAGCCGGATCAGATCGGCGAGGCACGACCCCATGGTCTCATCCCGCTTGACCCTCACGTCGCACATCGCCCACAGCGTGAAGTAGCTGGCCGTCAGGGGACTCATCGACGGTCCCCCGGGGATGTACATGTCCTCGGCCTTGGCGACGATCCGCGTGAACCTTTTGAACTCCGGTAGCGCCGACAGCGCCTCGGCGAACACGGACATCTGGTTCTGGCCGATGATGTACAGGGCATGCAGCGGATCGCGCCCCTGCGCGATCAGTGTCTCGGGCGACCGCAGATCGGCCATCATCTCGGCCACCGCCTGGCGGGTTTGGCGGACGTCACCCAGCATGACCACCTTTTCGTCGCGCGATCTCGCCATCTTCGCCACGATCAGCGCCGCCAGCTTCCCCATCCCGCCTTCCTCCCCTCCCAGCATAATTTTCCCTGCCAATGGGCCGGATCAGGGCTGCGATCGCGACCGCAACCAGCCGGAAATCGCCTGCTGGATCGGCTGCCGGTGGACTGCGATGGGGGCGTTGACCAGCGCCGCCACCTGTTCCCCGGCCCATGCGGCGGCGCCGAGATTCTCCGCCGCCGCCATCAGGTGGTCGGCGGCTGTAAGGGCGTCCGTGGCCGTCGGCTCATCATATCCCTGGCCGTGCAGCAGGCCTTGCAGGGCCAGCACCGCCACCGTCGCGGCGAAATGCGGCTCCGATTCGGTGAAATCGCGGGCGGCACGGATCAGCGTGGCGGGTTCGGCATCGGGGGCGGCCGCGCAATCGACCGCGATGTCGAGAAACCCGGCGTCCTTGGCGGCGGCGAACCACTTGCCCCGGCTGCCACGGGCCTCGATCAGGTCGAGCAGAACCTGGCGCGGGTCGCGATCGGGATAGCGCTTCACCGTGGCCCGGTAGACGGCGAGATAGGTGGTCGCCGCGGCGGTGCGCGGCCCGAAGCGGCGATACGCCTCGTCGGCACGTCCGGCATCGATGAGAACCCCCTCGCAGAAGGCATCGATGGCGCGGTCGTCGTAGGAACGGAGCCGGCTGTCGCGGGATGCCTCGGCATAGGCGATTGCGGCATCAATGTGCCCCATGCGCGCCAGCGCCTCGGCCCCGTAATGGTCATAGCCCCAGAAGCGGCGGGAGCGGAGGCCGAGCACCTCGTGCAGTTCGCCGTAGCGGCCGGCCGCCAGCAGCGACGACAGGCAGATGTCGGTGCCGGTCACGAAGGCGCCCGGACTGTCCTCGGACCATACCTCGTGCAACAGCGGCAGCAGCTGGTCGGCATAGGCGTTGATGTGCTCGGGGTAGACGGCGATCTCGCCCCAGCGCTCCTCGACGGGCGTCAGGTACTGGACGCCGTCGTCCTGGACGGCCTGATACAGCCGCTCCAGCCACTTGCCGCGGGTTTTCGGGTCGGCCGGCGCCGCGATCACGATTGGGATCAGGGCGTACAGGGTCCTGTTCACGGCGGCGCCGAGCGCGCCCGACGACGTATCGATGTCCTGGAGGCACGGCCACAGCCGTTCCATCAATGCGACCGCCCCATCGGCGGCGAGAACCGGGTCGGTCTTGGCGACCTTGGTGATTTCGCCGGCCGCCTCCTTCAGGCGCGCAACGGCGAGGGACGACCCCCGCCAGCCGTACCCGTGGGCTCGGAACCGTTGCTTGAACACCCAGGCATGTGCGGCAGGCTTACGTCCCGTCATCGGAATCGGCCCGGATGAAGCCGCGGCGCGGCTCTTCGGTGGCGCAAATGGTTGGACAGTCGTCGAAAAGGTGCGCGCCGACTCCTTGCGCCCCCTCGTACCACAAGACCTTGCGCCCGAAAGAACGGGCTCGATCTCGGTGAGGCCATGCCAAGCCTACGGCAGGAGATCGCTGCCGTGATCGCCGGGCTCTTCTAACGGGCCAGAGCGGGGAGCACTGCGCTGGCGCATCTCCCAGGCGTCACGGACGGCCTGCATAAACCGAATGACCGTAACCAGCGGCTCGAAGTAGAGCTTGGGCGCCTGTTGTGCAGCAGTCGTGAACTCTCGCATGAACGCATTCATGGGAACCCCTCCGGAGTTGATGGTAGGCCGTCAGAAAACCACGGGCAACCAATCTTTCAGACTCCGTGGCCTCGAAGCGTTCTTCACGACAATTGCAGGTCATTGATCTGCGTGCCATCGCCAGGCTCTTTCCCGGCACGGCCATGTCGCCGGCCTATTTTGCCGCCATCCCTGTCGGTCCGCCCCCTTGACGCCCTCTCACATTATGCATACTTTACATGTTATCCGCATTGACGCGGCTGAAAGAGGTTCACCATGAAGACAGCCGAGCATGTCGTCACCACCGCCGGCGACCTCGTGCGCCAATTCTCACATTACAGCGATGTCGCGCTTGGTCAGCCGGTCGTCGTCACCAGAAACGGGCGGCCGCGCAATGTCCTCATCTCCGTCGAAGAGTATGAGCGGCTGAAGAAGCGGGATCAGCAGGCATTCCTCGCGGCGGCTACGCCAGAGCATTTTCTCGCCGATATCGAAGCCCTCGCCGCCAGTGAGGAGACTTGACCGGCACCATCATGCCCGAGCGAGGGTCGGTCATCCGTTACGCCTATCTCTGGGTGGATGAAAATGCCCGGGGCCGGGAAGAAGGCAGGAAGGACCGCCCCGCCCTGGTGCTCGCCCTGTCCATCAAGGAAGCCGATGGGACCACCGAGATCCTTGTCGTCGCCGTCACCCATACGCCGCCGGCCGATGCGGCCGACGCAGTGGCGTTTCCTCAAGAGATCAAGCGCCGCCTGGGCCTTGACGATACACCGTCCTGGATCGTCACGACGGAAGCCAACGCCTTCATCTGGCCGGGGCCGGATATTCGTCCCGTGCCCGGCCGCAATCCGACGACCGTGATCTACGGGCGCGTGCCGGACGGCCTGCTCAGGCAGATCGCCCGGTCGTATCTCGCGAACCGCGACAGGCAGCGGCCCCGGTTGGTCCCACGGACCGAGTAGGATTCGAGGGCATGCCCGGGTGGATTTGGCCGTCCTCGGATCGGGTGCCCGCAGTCATAAACTGTTCAAGCTGTTGGACCGCCCTGAACTTCTCAAGGAACTGATGGCGCGCCAGGCGGAGATCAGGATGGCGACAGAAGGTGCGTCGTCGAAGGTCGGAAACATGCCGATTTCCCGCTGAACGCCCTTTACGGGGCGTTCCCCGTAGTCAAAAAGCCCCTCCCACCGGCGTAGCCTTGGGTTGACACCAACCTGAAGACCGTTGCGATGGATATGAAGGGACACGGCCCTTTGATCCTGGGCGGACACTTGGTCCGACAACCAGGAGCCATGCCGACCACGCCGGCCACACTGCCGGTAACGGATGACGTGTGCGCGCCGCCTGCGGCAACGCCCGTGGACCCCGAGCAGGTTTTCGACGACATCGCCCGCCTGCTGGCCCGCCTCCTGGCCGCCGAAATCTCCACCACCCCACCAACCAAATAGCCGCCATGACCGCCCTCGACGACGCCCGCTTCAGCACGCCGGAGGGGCGCAGGCCTTATGCCGGCCATGCCGGACCTGTCGGCAATGCTGTCGGCAATGCTTGACCACCAGCCGGCAGACCCGCAGGATAGGACTCGCAATCGGTCCCACGCCAAGGAGGGCACGGGACCTCATTGTAACGGTTCGGGCCGGCGGCCCGCGCAGGTAACGTGAGGTCGGCATGTCCAAAAGCCCCTCTGCCCGTCCCCTTCGCGCCGTGATCTACGCGCGCTATTCCAGCGACAACCAGAGCGAATCCAGCATCGACGATCAGGTCCGTGACGCCCGCGCCTACGCCGAGCGCATGGGCTGGACCGTGGTGCAGGTCTACGCCGACGCGGAAATGACCGGGCGCACCGCCTTCCGGCCCGAGTATCAGCGGATGCTCGCCGACGCAGAGCGTGGACGATTCGATATCGTCGTGTCGGAGGGCCTCGACCGCCTCAGCCGGCGTCTGGCCGACCTCGCCGGCATGTACGACGACATCGCCGCCGTCGGCATCAAGCTGCACACCGTGCAGACCGGCGAGATCGGCGACATGCACATCTCGATGCTGGGCATGGTCGCCCAGCAGTATTCGAAGGACCTCGCCCACAAGACCCGCCGTGGTCAGGCCGGCCGCATCGCCAAGGGCAAGGTCGCCGGGGGACTGGCCTACGGCTACCGCGCCCTGCCGCCGACGCGCACCGGCAAGACCACCGAGGCCGGGGACCGGGTGATCGACCCGGAGCAGGCCGAAGTGGTGGTGCGCATGTTCACCCTGTATGCGCGGGGCATGACGCCGGAGGCCATCGTCACCCAGCTCAACCACGAAGGCGTACCCGGCCCCGGTGGACGCCCATGGCGCAACACCACGCTGCGCGGCCAGGGCAAGCGGGGCACCGGAATCCTGCGCAATGAGATGTATGTCGGTCGGCTCGTGTGGGGGCGGGCCAGATTCATCCGCCTGCCCAAGACCGGCAAGCGGGTGGCCCGGATCAACGATCCGTCCGAGGTCCAGGTGGTCGAGGTACCGCACCTGCGGATCATCTCCGACGACCTGTGGAATGCCGTCCAGGCCCGTCTGGCCAAGGTCAGGCACAAGGCGACCGCGTCCCGGCCTGACGGTGCCGACCAGAGCGTCGATCTCAACGCCACCCACCGACCCAAGTACCTGCTCACCGGGCTGCTGCGGTGTTCGCAGTGCGGCGGCAGCTACATCATCATGGGCAAGGACCGCTACGGCTGCGCCAACCGCCGCCGCGGGACCGGCATGTGCGACAACGGCGTCACCATCACCCGCCAGGCCGTCGAGGAGCGGGTGCTGGGCTGCCTGCGCCACAAGCTGATGGCGCCGGAACGGGTGCAGACCTTCATGGCGGAGATGCAGCAGCAGATCAGGACCAGCCGCCGGGACGCAGCCGCCAAGCAGGCGCATCTGAAGAAGCGCCTGGCCGAGACGGTCAAGGCGATCACCTACATGGTGGACATGGTGGAAGCCGGCAAAGCCCCGCCGTCGATCTGCGACCGCCTGTACGAGCGCGAGGCCGAGAAGGCGCGGATCGAGGCGGAGCTGGCGGCTCAGCCGGCCGACGAAGGCGTGGTCACCATGATGCCCAATCTGGTCGAGGTGTACGCCCGCAAGGTCGCCAGCCTGGCCGACGCCCTCAACGACCCGGCCATCAGGCCCGAGGCGGTGGAATTGATCCGGCCGCTGATCGACAAGATCATGATGATCCGCGACGCGGCAGCCCCCGACGGCATCCACATGGAGGTGCATGGCGCGCTGGCGGAAATCCTGGGGCTGGCGGCCGGCGAGGACCTGAAAAGACAACACCCCGGCCTGTTGGGGCCGGGGTGTCAACTGTCAGTGGTTGCGGGGAGAGGATTTGAACCTCTGACCTTCAGGTTATGAGCCTGACGAGCTACCGGGCTGCTCCACCCCGCGAGAAACGGAAAGCGGCATTGCGTTGAAGCAATGCCGGGCCTGTAATCGTGATAGGTTTGACGTTTCCTTGGAAGACCTGGCAGCGACCTACTCTCCCGTGCCTTAGGACACAGTACCATCGGCGCGACGGGTTTTCACGGCCGAGTTCGGGATGGGATCGGGTGTTGACCCCGTCGCTATAGCCACCAGGTCGTCGAAGGAAACGCGGTTTCTGATCTGGTTTGGTGAATATTGACGTATTGCGTTCACGTACTGGGCTTGCCGCTGCGGGGAGCGATCAAGCCGATCGAGTGATTAGTACCGGTTAGCTTCACGCATTGCTGCGCTTCCACACCCGGCCTATCGACGTGGTGGTCTTCCACGACTCTCAGGGAGACCTTGTTTTGAGGGGAGCTTCCCGCTTAGATGCTTTCAGCGGTTATCTCGTCCGCACGTAGCTACCCGGCGATGCCGCTGGCGCGACAACCGGTACACCAGAGGTGCGTCCATCCCGGTCCTCTCGTACTAGGGACAGGTCCTCTCAAGTCTCCGACACCCATGGTAGATAGGGACCGAACTGTCTCACGACGTTCTAAACCCAGCTCACGTACCACTTTAATCGGCGAACAGCCGAACCCTTGGGACCTGCTCCAGCCCCAGGATGTGATGAGCCGACATC
>Ga0265331_10000361_pt1 | contig 47762 bp, 43 predicted proteins | sample 41923metaG_FD_202088 | JGI IMG/M metagenome (GOLD analysis project Ga0265331, IMG submission 202088) | Rhizosphere microbial communities from Carex aquatilis grown in University of Washington, Seatle, WA, United States - 4-19-23 metaG | ecosystem: Host-associated > Plants > Roots > Rhizosphere... | reverse complement strand
GCGATTGCGTGGATCGTCTGAAGTATCCCACCGAAAAGCATTAAACAGCCGACGAAGACCATCGTGGCCAGCGTCACAAAAACGGAAGCGCCGATGGCGATCATGCCCAGCACCACCATGAGGATGCCCACACCCAGAAGCCGTTGCCATTTTCTGCCGACTTCTTCGAGGCCGACGAGATGGAGTTCCGTAACGACGCTGTGGGGGCGAGATTCCATGAAGGTCCTCCGGTGCTGATGACGTGCCCTCCTATTCTAACTATTGGTCGCCCCCCGGCACACCCTCAACATCATCTCCAGCGATACGGGGTCGGCAAGGCGATGATCATTCCCAACCTCGATCAGCATGTAATTCGGCAACCCGCTGTTCTTAACCAATTCTTCCGAGTCGGCGAAGGGGATCACGTCGTCGGCTCGGCTGTGGAGGATCATGGTGCTTTCCTGGATGGTCTTGGCCGCTCCCCACTTTTTCCACGCCGGGCAAAGCAGGACGAGCCGGGCCTGGCCGCTGTTGATGTTCATGGCGATGGCCCCGCCCCTCGATGATCCAACAACCACCTCGGGGCAGTGTTGATCGAACTCGGCCTGCGCGATGCGAACGGCTTCGTCGAAATCGTCGTCGGGCAACGCTGGGTTGATGACTTCGTGGCCGTGTTGGGCCAGGTAGGTCGGTTTGACGCCGCCAGGAGCCGAGGTCCAACCGTGGAGAAAGAGGATTTTCATTGGAATCACCGTCAAATTGAACTAAATGTGGCGTTTCGCAGACGAAGCCAAAATGAGCAAGCAAGACAATTTGCCTCAAAGTGTTATCTTGCCCTCATGCGTAGGATTTCAGAAGTCCGCATTTCATGCAATGGAACGACTCGATTGTTTGCGGCTTGGTTTGGGCAAAGCGTGTGCCAGAGACTGAATCGACCCGGGTGAGCGATGTCTACATAAGTAAGGTAACGCGTCCGCGGGCTTGCTGGAGGGACTGGCAACTGAAGCCATCGTGCGTTTCAATGTTCCCGGCCGGCGCGCTGCATCTTGCTTGCCACGCGCTGACCGAACGGGCTCACGGTTGCGTTTTCGGCGCACTGGCACTTACCCCCGGCAAACAGGCTTCGACAAATCCGGCTAACGATTGTTTCTTGATGTTGCCAGAGCATTCCTCTCCATGCAGGCCTGGTTGCCTGGGTGCGAACCCGGATCGCAAGGTGGTGCCGTTTCAACGTCGGCGGAATCAAACGTGGCACGAAAAGTGTCATCTGGTGGGACAAATCCGACCAGAACCGTGCTGATCGGCGCGCCGCCGCCACCACCACGTCGTCGTACGCCGGTGGAACCAGGACAAGATCTTTGTCGCCACGATGGTCAAACCGCCCGGTTTTCGCGGGAAACAGCGACGAATTCCGTAACCCGACGCGGAACATTCAGTACGACCCGCCAAGACGGTACGATAGTTGCACAGCCAACATGGCCTCCGCGGGCTCAGAGGCCGACGGGGGATAAACCGTCCGACACCCATGATTTGACAACCTTGGAGAGTTTTTCCATGACCCAACGATTTCGCCGCACGTCCAGCCACCTGGCCGACCCCTTGCGTACCAACCGTCGGCAACACTCTCGCCGTTTTTCGGTTTTGGCGAGTGCCCGTTCGACCGCCTTGGCGTCGCCGCGGCGGGCGCTGTCCGTCGAGCCGCTGGAAGATCGAATGCTGCTGTCGGTTACGACCGCCTACGTGGCCGGCGCGGCGGACTTCACCGATACCAGCGCTCCGGCGAATCAGGGAAATCCGCAGGCCGGCGATACCGTCACCTGGAACGGCGGCGGGCAATTCGCCACCCCGGTTCCCGGCCTGATCTTTGGCACCAATGCATTCACGAGCATCAATACGGCTGTGGCGAATGTCTCGTCGGGTGGCACGGTTGATGTGGCGCCGGGCACATACGACGAACATGAGGTCGCGATTAGCCAGCCCATCACGCTCAACGGGCCGAACTTCGGAGTCAACCCAAACACCGGCACTCGCAGCGCCGAAGCGACTATCGACGGGCAGTTGCTGGGGGGTGACATTGCCATCGGCGCCAATGACGTGACCGTCAACGGTTTTACGATCCAAGGGGGCGACACCGGCTCGAACGCGGGCATCTCCATGGGAAGCAGCACCAGCGGTGTCCAGGTTCTCGACAATATCATCACCAACAACACGATCGGCATCTATGCCAACAGCAATGGATCATCCTTGATCCAAGACAACCTGGTTACCGGCAATAACATTCCCGGTCCCGCGGGTGGAACGGGAATCTACTCGGAGTTCACCAACGGCCTGGTGATCGACAGCAACGTCTTCAACAATCAGACGATCAATAACCCGATCCTCTTCGCTGCCACAGGCCCAAACGTCCACCAGAATCTACAGGTCACGAACAACACCATCGATAGCAACGGCAGTTCCGCCATCTATGCCATCGCGCTCGACGGCGCGGTGATCAGCGGCAACGACATTACCACCGAGGGCACCGCCACGGGTCTGAGACTGGCGGGCGATGACACGGGCGTCGCAGTCCTTAACAACAGCTTTCACAACGTGACGACCGGCGTCGCCGTCGTCGACGATGGCTACGGTCTCGGCAGCGATTCCAACATCACGCTCAATTACAACAGCATCGTCGGCGCCACGACGCAGGGCCTGCTGGTCGATGCCGGGGCCTATACCGGCACCCTCGACGCCAGCCGCAACTGGTGGGGCGCCATTTCCGGCCCGACCATCGCCAGCAATGTGGGTGGCCTCGGCCAGAAGATCGTCGACCCCGGCAGCCAGGTGGCCTACCGGCCGTGGCTGATCTATGGCACCGATGCCGACGCAACGGCCCCCGGCTTCCAGTTACCGACGACCGTGCCCGTGACGTCGCAAGGCGACGTGAGCGCCGCGCTGAACGACTTTACGCTCTTGCAGAACGCCATCGGCGCCGCCGCCGCCGGGCAAACGATCGACCTTTCAGGCGCCTTCGACTGGACTGAGGCGAACGCGGCCGCGGCATATGCGGTTAGCAACGCCACCAGCCCAACGAACGACATTCGCGGCGTGGCCCTGCCCGACGGCGTCAACAACCTGACGATTACCAGCTCGGCACTGAACGCCTCGATTGTCGGCGGAGGAGATTCGACCGACGGAATCTACAACGCGTTCTTGTTCTCGGCGGTCAATCCTCCCAGCGCCTTGGGGAACGATCATCTGACCGTCTCAGACTTGAACATCAAACACTTCAAGTCGGGCGTGATGCTCGGCTGGAACAACGGTGGCACCTTCGACGGCACGCTCATTCAAGACAACACGATCACCGTTGCGGCCGACAACGACAACAACGCCAACGACGCGCAGGGCATCGCCATCTACTTTTGGAATGGGCAGAACCAGCGAATCACCGGCAATACCATCGACTTCGAGGCGAACGGCACGCGAATGACGGACACGGGCGCTCGGTCGTTCGGCTTTCAAGACGGCACCACAGGCGGCAACGCCTACGACGGCCTTTCGATCGACCACAACGTTTTCCAGCTTCTGCCGTCGGCCGTGGGCGGCAGCGAAGTCGTCACCGGCATCTGGGAGAACGGCCACAACGACGACAACGCCAGCCACATCACCATCTCGCAAAATCAATTCCTGGGCATCCAAGGACTACGGCAGTTCAACTACGGCCTGCAACTCAGTTCACAAACGACTAATATGTCGATCGATAGCAACACCTTCACCGATGTGAAATACGTGTTCTTCACCAGCAAGCATACAGGCGGCCAGCCTGGCGACGAGTTCACCCTGACCAACAACGTGCTCACTCGCGTGGGCGATGCCAACGGTGTGTTCTTGCAGAACGTGAGTGACGATCCCACGCCGGTACACGTCATCATTAACTGGGGCACGAACAACACCGTCGACGGCCAGACCGGTATTCGCGGCCTGAACGAGCTTTCGACGCAGGCCACGGGCGCAAGCCGGCCGTCGGGCGGAGCCACCGATCTCGATTCGGTCATCGCCATCGGACCGATTCCTGTGGACTTCGTGAACACGAACTGGGGCTCGCCTGGACGATTCACCAATCCACTCGCCGCGCCGGACGGCACGCCGGGACCGATTGCCTATGGGTTCAACACGTTCACTACCGTGCAAAACGGAGTGAACGCCGTCGATGTCGGCGGTACGACGAACGTGCTGCCGGGAACCTACGCCGAGAACGTCGCGATCAGCAAGAATCTGACGCTCACCGGCACTACGCTCTCACCGCCAACGGCGATCGTTCAGCCCACGACCGGCGACGGGATCACGATTGGCGCTCCGGCCACCAACGTGACCGTCGAGAACCTTGAAATCAAGGGCGCGGTCAATGGCATCAACGCCAGCGCCCTCACGACACTCACGCTGTCCAACCTGACACTGACGGGCAATACTTCAGGCGGCGTGATCAGCAACGTGACCACGGTCGACGACACACCGATCACCGGCGGCACGGGCGCCACCGACACGATCACGGGCAGCTCGGTCCGGCGAAATAGCGACGACACCGTGACTTACTCGGGTGTAACGAACTTGAATGTGGTTGGCAGCGATGGCGGTGACACGTTCGACGTCACACCGGCTGCGGCAACCACCACCATCTCGGTTGATGGTCGATTGCCCGCGCCGCCGGCCACGCCGGGCGACACGCTGAACGTGGTTCTGCCCGGTACTACCAACCCAAGCCTGAGCGACACTTTGACGGCCACCGGCTATGCGGGGATGTGGACCTTTGGCAACGCCATGCCTGTCAACTTCCAAAAGATCGAGACCGTAGGCAACAACACGGACCTATCGATCACGAAGGCTGATAATAGCCCAACGCCTGGTACCGTCGTTCCGGGCACAAGCCTGACGTACACGATCGTCGTCACCAACAACGGCCTCGACGCTGTCGCAGGTGCTACGGTAGATGACGTGCTTCCGGTCGATTTCACCAACGCCGCGTACACCGCCACGGCCACGGGCAACGCGACGGGTTTCAGCTCCAATGGCAGCGGCGACATTCACGACACAGTGAACCTGCCCGCAGGCAGCACAATCACCTATGTCGTGGCCGGCACGGTCAGTTCGTCGGCCACCGGCACACTGTCGAACACCGCCACAGTGGCGGTGCCGCCTTCGGTGCTCGATACGAATTCCGCCAACAACACCGCGACTGTTAGCGACACGCTCTTCACGGGTAGTGGTGTGGCCGTGAACGGCTTCGAATTCTCGCCTCTGGCTGGCGTCGCCGTTGCGACTTTCACGTATGGCAGCGGCTCTCGGCCGGCAAGCGACTTCACGGCCACAATCAACTGGGGCGACGGCAGCACGTCTGCCGGATCGGTCTCGCACTCGGCGGGCGTTTACACCGTCCACGGCTCGCACACCTACACCGACGAGGGGAACTATTCGGTCGCCGTCAGCGTGCAGGCCAGCGGCGTGTTGCCCACACTTCACAGTACCGCCACGATTCTTGAGGAACTGCTGCCCGGCGGCGTTCGCGGCACGCCCGACGAGCGGTTCATTTCCGAAGTCTATCGCGATTTCCTGGGCCGCGCGGTGGATGCCGGTGGTCTCTCGGTATGGAGTGCCTTCCTGTCCGCGGGAAACACGCACGAGGAATTGGTGTCGCAGATCGAAAGCTCGCCCGAGTTCGAAACGGACACCGTCGACAATCTCTACGAGCGCTACCTGCACCGCGCCGCCGATCCCGGAGGCCAAAGTGGCTTCGTCAGCCTCATGGCCAACGGCGCCACGATCGAACAGATCTCGGCACTCCTCGCCGGTTCGCCCGAGTTCTTCACCACGCAGGGCCACGGCACCAACGATGGCTTCCTGACCGCTTTGTACCTCGACGCGCTCGGTCGGCCGATCGATGGCCCGAGCGAGGCTGCGTGGAACGTTCAGCTTGCCGCGGGCACGAGCCGTACCAGCATCGCGACGAGCATCCTGAGCAGTTTAGAATACCATCGGGATGTCGTTGACCTGGTCTACGAGCAGCTTCTCGACCGGCTCCCCGACCCGGGGGGCTTGGATGGCTGGGCCAGCGCGCTGGCCAGCGGCGCCACGGACCAGCAGATCAGTGCCGCAATCGCTTCGTCCGATGAATACTTCGCCAAGACCTCCGCGTAACGAGCGAGCATCGTCGCTCGCATGACTTTAGCGGCATGCGAGCGGCGAGCGCGGGAGTTGTGAACACGATGAGTTTCTCGCCGGTCACCATCGTCTGTAAGTCGCCCCATCATGGGAACACCCTGAAGGTCGCCGACGCCATGGCCGGTGTCCTTGGGGCGCAGGTTCTAACCCCCGAGGAGGCCGATGCAGAGGCACTGGCCGGCTGCGAGCTGCTGGGCTTGGGATCGGGAATCTACTTCGGTCGCCACCACCAAACCATCCGCGAACTTGCCGACCGCGCCGCCCTGTTGCCGCCGCGGGTGTTCATCTTCTCGACGGCAGGTACACCATGGATGCACGCCCTCTTTCACCGCAGTCTGAGGCGTAAGCTGGCGCGGCGTGGCTGCGAGATTCTCGGCGAGTTTACTTGCCGAGGTTGGGATACGGTCGGCCCCTTGGCACTCTTCGGCGGCCTCAATCGACGGCACCCCGACGAGCTCGACCTCGCCGCAGCCGCTGATTTTGCCCGCGGCGTCAAAGCTCGGGCAAACACCCCGGCAAACGATGGGCCGGCCGTGGACGTAGGACAAACCTGACAAAGGGGGTGCCAGACGCCAGGAAACGAGGACGCGCGGGATGCTCAACCGCGCGCGGGACTGGACAAGAAGTGCTCGCGCACTTTGGCTGCAATCTGGCGATCGGTCATTTTGTCGACTGTTTCAAGCTCGGCGAGAAGTCCACGGAGCTTTTTGTTCTTGATCCGCTTCTTGAGCTCGCCCTTGGCTTCACCGGGGCCAAGAATCAAAATCGCTTCCGGCTCCCCGAGGCTGGCAATCACCTCGTCGTAGAACTCATTGAGGTGACCGGTCGTCTTTCGTTCGAGCTTGTCCTCTGCCACGAAATCATTGCGTGTATACGATCCCTTCACGCGCGGACCGCCGGCGGATCGCGCCGGCCGCGGCACATTCGACTTCAGCCGTTTCGTTTCTTCCCCTTGATCCGAAATCAGGATCACGACAGCCTTCTTATGATCAATCCAAACGCCTGCCTTATTCGCCATGGTTCTTACCTTTCATGTGGCGGCGGCCGGAAAAACGGTCACCGGCCGATGAGTGAACTCGCGGCATGGCCGCGAATTGTCCCTCAATGGTGATTCATCAGAGCCTGGTCAAACGGGAAGCAGGGGAAGACGACGCAAAAACAGCGACAACTGCACTTGCTCTGCCAGGCTTGCCCGCCTGCGGCGTTCGCTCTCCGGCCATTGGCGGCGGATCGTAAGGGCGCGCCGACGAACCTCGTCGCTACGCGGCCAGCCGGCACACGGCCGGGCGGAAGGGCCAGGTGCGCGATCGCCTGTGATCGTGGAAACGCGTTTCATGATCGATCTCCTTGTCGTTTTGGGGCTCGGTTGTTTGAGGGGGCTGTCGCTCGCCTGGTTGGCGAAGCGGATTCACCTTGAGCAAAAGGCGTGCCACAGTCAGGTCGCAATACGATTGGCGGATTAAATCGTCCTGGCGAATCACGGTTTTCTGGCCTTCCGCAAAGCGGACGCTCGATGATTGCGCGCTGTGAGGGTAGAACGTGCGTGCGGTAACGCACATGGTGTGCGGGCTGGTGAGCTGCGCTGTCGCTCTACGACTCGCATACCGTCCGTAGATCGACATTCGCAACCACAGCCCGGTTTCAGTAGTCGCCGGTCACATCACCTTTGGTACGCGTCCGCAGTGACCTCCAGGTTCTCTGCTCGATGTTCAGTCGGGCCCGATCAACACCAGCGCGGCCCAGTAGGCTGGACTGCGCCATTTTTCCTGCTGCCTGACCCATCTCTTGGCGGTGCGCAGCGCCCGGGCATAGTCGATGGCCCGGCCCTCCTTTTCGGATTTGGCCAGCAGAGCGCAGAAGTAACTGACCAGGCTGGCCGAGGCCTCGTCGTCCAAGAGCCAGTTGCTGGCGACCACTCGCCGCGCGCCGGCCACAAGGAATCCTCGCGACAGCGACCAGACTCCTTCGCCCTGTTGCCGGGGACCGTCATTCGTTTCGCAGGCGCTGGCAATCGCCAGCTCGCAAGTGTGCAAGTCGAGCGCGTAGATTTCGGCCAGCGTCAAATATCCATCGTCGGCGGGATCGTCGGCCGCGTGCTCTCCAGGCGTGAGCGCCAATGCGCCGAAGAAATTGCCGAATGATTCCTCGGCCATGCCGTGGCATGCCAGATGAACCAGCCGGCGGCCGGCAACGTGCGAGCGTACATTCGCTTCCGTCGCCTCGCCGGCTAGCAACTGCACGTACGACTGCCCTTGCTCCGCAAAGGCCGCGGCCACCCATCGCGATTCATCGCCCGAATAGGGTAGTGGCGCCAGTTTTCCGCGGCCCACCCGCTTGGCGGCGCGCGTTGCTGCATCGCGACCGTTAGCGCTTGGCTCGGCGGTTCGTCCGTCGTTGGGGTAACGCGGGTCGCCCACCGTCAGTAGCGGCTCGATCGCTCCGCCAGCCGCCCGACCACGATCGGCCAGTTCGATCAAGACGGTCGCCGACGGCCCGTAGACAACCGGCGGACCGACGTCGAGCAGGTAGCGCGGGTCGTCCCCGGCATGAACCACCAGCGCCTCGAAGGGCAAGAGCGCCAATGGCCCATCGGGCACAACGTAGAGTCGCTTGGTTTTCTCGTCGACAAGTTTCTCGCGAGTTTCCTCTGGCACGAGCACGCGCCAAAGCAGCTCAAGCCTGGTCGAGGCTCCCGCCACTCCCGCAGGGTCTCTCAGCGCCGCCAGCAGGCCATCGGCATTCTTGCCAGCCAGCACCAACCGTAGTCGCTCGGCGGTCAACGGACCGGCCGTCGTGCCCAGCACCGAGGCCGCAGCGTCGTCGAGCGCGAGCGACTCAACGCGGGCGCCACCGTCGTCGATAACGAGGACATATCCGCCCTTGCTTCCAATCAGGTACAGCAGCGCCAGCCCGTCCTCGGCGGCCAGGTGTCGTTGAAACTGGCTCAATCGCGGCGCTCCGTAGCCGGCGAGCACGTGCTGATAGACCTGGCTCGTCCCGCGCAGGTCGCGGTGCAGGATGTAAAGCTGTCGTCGCGCGTCGATCAGGGACTGTTCGAGCGACTGCCGTCCGCGGCCGACATCTTCACCGCGTTCGTCGACACGTTGAGTCTCGAACTTTGCCAGCGCTTCCTCGCGCCGAGTCACGAGCGCCTCCAACTCGGTTTGGCGGCGGCGCGACGCCTCGCGCTCGCCTGGAGTACGTCCCACGTCGAGGTCTACCCGCGCGGCCGCCAGTTCGTCGAACAGCGAACGCGCTCGGCCGCGCTCCATGGCGTCGAAGGCCAAAACCGCGTCGCCGGCCTCGGTCTGCCAGGCCAGCATCGTCTCGTAGGCGCCAGCGGTCGCGCTGAAGAACACCGCCCGCTCTTGCTCGGCGCCCGAGATCTGCAACCGTTGCTGTTCGACGAGGTCCATCGCCGTCCGCAGATCGAGCACCGCTTCACTGCGCCGCCCCCGTTGCCAACCGATCTGCGCCCGCAAGAAATAGTTGCTGGCACGGGATTCGGGACCGACCTGGGCGCGTTCCTGAATGGTGATCGCCCGGTCCAGAAGCGGCTCGGCCTCGGCGGGCCGGTCTTGCCGTACGCGCAGTGAAGCCAGCCGGCTCAGTACGCCCGCCGTGTAGGGGTGCTCCGGGCCCAAGCTGTGTTCGTAGATTTCGCGGGCACGTTCCAGGAGCGGTTCGGCGTCGGCGTAGCGGTTCTGATTGGCATACATCCCCGCTAAACGCGACAAGACCGAGGCAACCTCGTGATGCTCGGCGCCGAGCGCCTTCTCTCGCAACGTCAGCAGCCGGCGATAGAGCGCCTCGGCTTCATCGATGCGGCCTCGTGATTGCAGGCACATCGCCAGGGCATTGAGGCTGACACCGACGGTCGGATGGTCTGGGCCCAGCAGTTGCTCGTGCATGGCCAGCGCTTTGCGAAACCGGGCTTCGGCTTCCGCCGGCCGCCTCTCTTCGAGTGCCACTCGGCCGAGGTTTCCCAGAATCGTGGCTTTCTCCGTCTGTGGCCCGGGAAATGCCTTCTCGTATATTGCCAAAGCGCGCTCGAAGAGTGGCTCGGCCTCGGCGAACCGGCCGCGTTCGAATTGAACGATGGCCAGGCCATTCATGCTGGCGGCCGTGTCGAGGTGGTTTGGTCCAAGCACGCGCTGGCGTACACCGAGCACGCGTTGGTATTGCGCCTCGGCCTCGGCGTAGTGACCGGTCTTCTCGAACACCATCGCCAGCCCGTGCAAACTGCCGGCCGTCGTGGGGTGGTCGGCACCCAAAGCCTGTTCGTCGATGTCGGCGGCTTGTTGAAAAAGTTGCTTGGCCTCCGCGTACCGACCCTGGGCCATTCGCAGGTAGGCCATGGCCGTCAGCAGTTCGGCCACAAGCGGGTGCTCGTCGCCCAGAAACTTCTTACGCATGGCCAACGCGCGCTGGCCATTGGCCTCGGCCTCCGCGTAGCGTCCACGGGAGCTGTCGATCAGCGCCAGATGGTAGATGCTCGTGGCTACCTCGGGGTGCTCCTCGCCGAATTGTCTCAACCGCAATTCGCGAGCCATTTTCCAAAGTCCTTCCGCCCCGTTCAGCCGACCTTGTTGTCTTTCGAGCATGCCCTGTTTGCCGAGTACGTCGGCCAGCGCGGCGCGGTGCTCGTCGGGTGACTTTTCCAGGATGTTGCGGACTCGCGCCAGCCGTTTTTCAGCCTGGGCCCTTCGCCCGACTTCGAGATCGAGCAGCGCCAGATGGTATGCACTCTCGGCCACGGCGGCATCGTCGGAAGCGAGCGATTTTTCGCGCAGCTCGAGGGCTTTGGCCAGCAGCAGTTGCGCATCGCGAAATCGGGCTTGTCGAAGACGTGCTTCGCCGGCCGCGTCGATGATCTCGGCGACCCCGGCGTGTTCCTCTCCCAGCGCTTTGGAGCGCAGCTCGATGGCTTGTCGGTAGGCCGCCATCGCCGGCTCGTAATGCGCCGCGCGCGACGCCGCGCGGCCCAGATCGAACAGACACTCCGCGAGCACGAGCGGGCGTTCGTCTTGCTGCGGCTTCGCCAGCTCCACTCGCCGACGGGCAAGCTCTTCGGCTTGAGAGTACCAACCTGCTTCGAATTTCGCGTGGAATTCGGCCCCAAGCTTTTCGAGTTCCTCCGGCGGGCCGGCTTGAGCTTGCGAAATGAATGCCCAGAGGATAATCGCCAGCGCGGCACGCCATGCAATTCGGCTTAAGTGACGGGCATCCATTGAACTGACGGATGATCGGAACTGGTTGAGAAGCTCGACGACACACAAACACGGCTCATCCGGAAAACGAGAACGGATGGCCGCAGTCGCAAGTGAGCTTGCGGACGTGCAACCTCGAGTGGCACTTCGGGCAGACCTTCTTCTGCCAGAGGTTGGACGCGTTGGGTTTGGCGACCTTTTCATTTGGATTTTCGGCCTTCTTTGCCGACTTGAGAACCTGCACGCGTTCGACGTCCGCCTGTTTTTGGGCGCACTGCGGGTGAACTCCACTCGGGGAGTAGCTTACCATGCCGCAGACCAAACACACGAGTCGGGGCTTGTTCTGCCGCAGCAGGAGCGGGATGGGCTTCCTGTTATCCTTCGCCGCCGACTTCGGCACCTGTTCCGTCGTGTGGCGATCGAACTCGCGAGCCGCCCGGGCGATCTGCTGGGTCATGTTCCAAAGGGGCTGTTTCATTAAGCGCACGTCCGCCGGTAATGGCGGGTCTCGACAAAAAGCCGGCGTGGTGGAACCCCCGAAGGGATTCGACGAGTCGCCAAGTACCGTCAAGCTCATGCTGGCGCTCGGCCTGGAAACGACCGAAGCAATCCTTCGAGCAGAAGTAAAGGGCAAGGTTTCGGTGGAACCAATTTGTCCGTTCGCTGCATACCACGCACTCCGCCGGCGTGCCCGCTCCCCTTGCAAATGTGCCCGGAAGAAATTCGACGAAAGCTGAGAAGCGCTCGGCGCCCGTGCTGACGCCTTCACCCATAGCCGGCAACGAAACACCAAATCATGCGCTAACCGAGCCGTATCGCCAACGCAAACCGCATGACCACGCTTCGAGTCGGGGAATACCACTGCTCACGCTTACTAACGTCCCGACCTTTACCCGGAACACCGCCCGGGTTTCACTCATCACGATAACCCTGTCCATTGGAACAATGGGCGAGCTGCTCCAACGCATGTTTGAGCGAGACTTGCGGATTGTCGGCTTTGTTCCGATGCGGCCCGTGGCTGGCCGCGCTTTTGTGACCCGGCTCAAAGTACGAAAACAAAATCTTGCAGGCCTTGAATGGCATGTTGGGCGAACGGACGTGCCCAGGCGAATTCTGGCGCGATGTGGCCTTGGCGGCCAGCCCGGCGATCATGTCGGCGCGGCGCTTCGCGTCGTGCTCGCGCGAAAAGCAGGTTTCCTGCGTTTTGGCGAGTTCATGTGCCGCGCCCTGGGCCTCGGCATCGCCCTGCTCGTAAAGTGCGATGAAGACTTTGGCCTGGCCGCAGGTCCCGGTCGACTTGAAGAACAAGTGCCGTTTCACATGGCAGCGGGCTTGGGCCGAGAGCAGCATCCAATCGCCGCGCCACTCCTTGGGCACGACGAAGCGAAATGAAAGCGGTTTGACTCCTTCGAACGAGGTGGTGGCCGTTGCGTGCCATTTGAAGAACACGCCGTGCTCGTTGTCGATCGTGCCGCTGGCGACGGCAACCTTGCCCGGCGGCAGTCGCTTAGTCTTCTCAGTGATCGCTTTACGGTGGGTCGTGCTGGCAGTTCCGGTCGGGAGCGGCTGGAAGTTAAGGCTACCATGCGTGTCGGCGCGTTGCAGGGAGAGCGACGCTCCCATTCCGGCCCCCAACGATTGGGTATTCTCCGTCGTCTTGACCACTTCCACGGCCTCCCCGGCGCCGCTTTGCACCTGGGTATGGGGAAGGAAATCGACAATCCGCAGCCGCTGATCGAGGCTGCGGATCTCGAAGATCACTTCGTCGAGGTCCTTCTCGTCGCCTTGATCGATTCGCACGGAGACATGCAGGTCGGCCTCCATCAGTTTTTCGTCGGGATGAAGCTTGGCGAACTCGCGGTCGCTGACGTCGCGGCACTCGACGGCATAAGCCAGATCGAAGCCCACTTTGGGATCGACTGAGTGAACTTTGGCGGAGGGCGACAGCCAGGCGGTGACTGAGAGCAAGAAGATGGCCGCCGACATCGAGGGGATAATGACAGTATTCATGGGCTCCTTCCCTTTCGTCAACGACACTTGTTGAGCTTTTCAGCAAGACTCCATTCAATCTCCTAGTGAGCAAAGCACGTGCCATTGCCAATGAGTCGAAAATGCGGCGGATTTATGCACTGACGCACCGGCCAATGTGCCCGTTCGCTCGCTAGCTGTGTCGCGATTGAGACATGGCTCCCGGGTGCTTGAGAAACTTCGACGTTGCCAGCAGCCGCTGTCCCGTTGCGCGACTGGGTGGTACGCCCCGAAAATCCCCAGTGGCACAAAAATTGCCCCGCTTTTGTTAGTAGGGCGGAATCGATTACTGGTTTTTGAAAGGAAAGGGATCGAAACCATGAGAATTGACATCATCCCCGATGACGGTCATTGGATTATCGTCAAGGGTTTTCACCTTTTGAAATCGCAGGGTCCTACGGTCTTTTCGTCTCCATCTCCAGGCATTCCCGAATGGGAGGCCTGTTGGACTGGCGACCGCTGGGCGGCAAACAGCAATTGCGCGAAGCGGTTTGAAAGCAAAATACAGGTCCAAAGTTACTTCGACGAGCGCCGACGAGAACTCGAGCTCGAAAAGTCGGCATAGCGGCTACACCGCCATGGGCAGCCACGCCCCGAAGTGCCGTCTGCTGATCCGACGCCGGAATCCGGTACCATACGCCGCCCGAGAGCGGCGGCCAATATCTGGCGCACCATGGCCGCCGCTCCAGGCTCCATCGGTTACCTCGACGTCGGCTTCGGCTTTGGCTTCGAGGCCGTCGGGTCCTCGTCTGACGACGAATCGGGCTTTGTCGGTTTGGCTTGCGGCAGATTCGGCGAGAGCTTCTGGAAAAGTCTCCCGAGCCGGCCTAATGTCTGACCGTGGGTTTCCGGGTTCGGTTCAGTGATCTCTTCGTCAAGCGCCGCGATCTCCTTGGCTAGGGCGTCCATTTGCTCCCTGTCTTCGATGGGCAAGACGTCGCGGTAGAGCGCCAATTGTTCGCGCGCCGTGGCCAGATTGGCCCTGGCTTCCGCGTAATTGTGGGAGCTGAGTGCCCTGTGCGCATAGACCAGAGCCTCGCGGATCTCGCCGAGTGGTGATGCCTCCTCTTCCACGGCCACATCGATCGCCTCAGCCTCAAGTGTCGCCAAAGTGGTGGCGGCCCTCTCCGTGTCCCTGGAATTAAGGTGGTGATTGGCTTGCCGCAGCGACTGCTCAACCCGCCGCAAGTTCAGCGACAAGGCGGCGCGCAACAGATCGCGGTGCGTCAACTTGACCCCAGTGGCTTCAGCCGCCTGCTGTTTGGCTTCGACGATCGGTTGCAAGAAGTCGATTGCAGCCGAAACCTGCAATAGTGGGATTTCGTTGGGTTGGACTTCGCGGATGTCCTCGTAGAGCTTGGTCCCATCGTGGTCCTTGACCACCACGGTCATCTTCATCACCGGCAACAATCGCTTGATGATGGCCAGTAACTCCTCGGCCTTGCCGATATCGTCCGCCGCCTTCTCGGGGTTGCCCGCCTTCAACGCCCCACGAGCATCGTCAAAGTGTTGCAACAGGTGCGCGGCCAGGAACGAGACCTGCTCCACGTCGTCCTCGGTCAGCTTGCCGTGGACCTCCCGATGAACTTCGGTGGTGACACCGTTGCTGGACGTGATTTTGTGCGTCGACGTGCCCGCGTGCGGGGCTTTCTTGTCGGCGCCGTTGGCCAACGCCGCGACGCCGGCGCATGGCACCGCGACCCAGGCCACTAAGAGAAAACGAGCTGCAAGGGCATTGAGTCTAGTTGAGCAAGTCATGGATCCGTCTCCGTGGGTTTGAACTTCCTTACGTCGGGCCCGGTGGCCCGTGCCCCTTGTCGCAGCAAAACATGTGCCGTTCGCCAGAGGCAAACAAATCACACGATGGGCACCGTTGTGGGCATTTCGGCCGTGCTGATCCGCACGCAAGCTGTGCCGATTTGGGACACCGATGCGGGATCGAGGCCGTCCTTGCCTCATCCCCAGCTCCCAAACTGGCTACATTCACGCCTTGCACAGACAGTTGGAATTCAGCCGCCTATTCGCCCATCAGCTCTTCCAGGTCGGACTGGATCGCTTCAAGTTCATCATGAATTGGAGTAAGCGACACGGCGATTGCGCCAAATTCCTTGCGGAGCTCCGCGATTTTGGATCGCATCGCCTCGAGACGTTCCACGAGTTCTCGAACGTTTTCCATTTGCTTGAGCCCGATCAGACGCCCGCCCCGGAGGTCAGTCGTTCCGGTTCCGGCGACCGGCCATTGGCGCGAGCGTGCTCGCGAACGTAGCTGCTGACGGCCTCCATCACGTCGACGGGTATGGCTATGACAACCGTATTCGAGGACGCTGGGCCCAGGCCGTCGATCGTCTGCAAGGTCCGCAATTGCATGGCGCCATGACTGGCAGCCATCGTCTTGGCCGCCGCGGCCAGGTTGGCGGCCGCTTCGCGGTCGCCTTCGGCCTTGGTGATCGTGGCCCGTTTCTCACGCTCGGCCGAGGCTTGCCGCGACATCATCTTCTTCAGCTCTTCGGGCATGTCGATATCCTGGATGCGAATGGCGGTGACGTCCAAGCCCCAGCCTTCGATGTCCTTTTCAACGTTGGTCTCGATCGCCTTGCCGATCGCTTCCCGCTCTACGAGCAGTTGATCGAGCGTCATCTGGCCGATTACGTCGCGGAGCGAAGTCTGGGCGTATTGCGAGATGGCGTAGCGATAATCCTGCACCTTGATTACGGCGTCGGCCACGTTATCGACCTTGAAGAACAGCACGCCGTTGATCTTCACAGGCACGTTGTCCTTGGTGATTACCTGCTGGGCTGGAATATCCGCCGCTCGAATGCGGGTATCGACCATTCGTACGTAGTCGACAAGCGGAATGACGAAGAATAAGCCCGGCCCGCGTGTGCTCTGGTACTTGCCTAGCCGGAAGACGACCGCCCGCTCCCACTGGGCGGCCAGGCGGATGCTGGATGAAACAGCCACGTCGGCCGGCAACCAGATAATCAACACCACCGCCGCCAACACCGGGTTGATGGCCAGGGCAGCCAGTGCGACCAGGCCGCCTACGATCATCAACACGACAAACACCAGCCCGGAAATGTAATTGATCACTGGGACCTCGCTTGCTTGAAACACGTTTGGATTTTCAGACAGCCCCGTCGATTACACGCCCGCCCCGGAGATGAGTCGTTCTGGCTCCGGCGACCGGCCATTGCTGCGAGCATGTTCGCGGACGTAGCCGCTGACGGCCTCCATTACGTCGACGGGCACGGCAATGACGACCGTATTCGAGGCCGTGGGGCCCAGGCCGTCGATCGTTTGCAAGGTCCGCAACTGCATAGCGCCATGGCTGGCGGCCATCGTCTTGGCCGCGGCGGCCAGGTTGGCGGCGGCCTCGCGGTCGCCTTCGGCCTTGGTGATCGTGGCCCGTTTCTCACGCTCGGCCGAGGCTTGCCGCGACATCATCTTCTTCAACTCCTCGGGCATGTCGATGTCCTGGATACGGATGCCGGTGACTTCCAAGCCCCAGCCTTCGATGTCCTTCTCCACGTTCGACTCGATCGCCTTGCCGATCGCTTCCCGCTCGACGAGCAGTTGATCGAGCGTCATTTGGCCGATCACGTCGCGGAGTGAAGTCTGGGCGTACTGCGAGATGGCATAGCGATAGTCCTGCACCTTGATCACCGCGTCGGCCACGTTGTCGACCTTGAAGAACAGCACGCCATTGATCTTCACAGGCACGTTGTCCTTGGTGATTACCTGCTGGGCCGGGATGTCGGCCGCTCGGATGCGGGTGTCGACCATCCGCACATAGTCGACCAGCGGGATCACGAAGAACAAGCCGGGCCCACGGGTGCTCTGGTACTTGCCCAGCCGGAAGACGACCGCCCGCTCCCACTGTGCCGCCAGACGGATGCTGGATGAAACGACCACGTCGGCCGGCAACCAGACGACCACCACCACCGCGGCCAACACGGGATTAATGGCCCCGGCGGCCAATGCCACCAGGGCTCCCACAATGGCCAATACGACGAACACCAGTCCGGAAATGTAATTGATCACTGGGACCTCGCTTTCTTTCAATGACTTCTTGGATAGGGCCCCATCCTGCGTGGTGCCGTCGGAATTCGCCGACCAGCGACGGAAGTCATCGGGGAGCAATTCCCGTACCGTCGTTGTTTTGCGAGAACTGGCTGCTGGGGGCAGGCCCTCGATTGTCTCATGGCGCGCTGAAGCGGTGCTTTGCGCGTGCGAAACCGCACGTTGTGTGCGGTTTCGCGAACCGCAAAGCGGAGATTGCGGGAACGGCGCGGCATCGCCATCACGTGACGGACGGAAGCGCCGGCCCAGATTCCACGTGATTGCACACACCATTTGCCGTTCGCCTACATCGCGGCACGGCATTTGCGAACCGGTATTTGGAACCTTTCTCAGTTACCCAACGAAAAGCGGCCCTGACCATGCTGGCTGAAAACATGAGCTTCGGTGAGCTTCGCAATTTGCTCGAGCTTCAAGAAAAGCTCGACGCGACGCAGGAGGAAATCGAACTCACTTGCTCCAACGTCCCAGGCGACGCATCGTCAGACGACCTGAAGCGCGCTCATGGCAATGCGTGCCGCTGCTTTTCCCCGGCACCCAAGAATCAAGCTGTGGCGCGTCTTGGCTCTCGAAGCCGCGGATCAAGGAGAGCGTAGCCGTGTATTGGATCGCCTTGAAAATGCTCACCGGCGACCGCAGCAAGTATTGGGCGATCATCTTCGGAATCACCTTCTCCTGCGTGTTGATCACCGAACAGAGCGCGATGTTCTGCGGCATCATGGTGCGGACAGCCAGCCAGATTCGCGACGTCCACGACGCCGACATCTGGGTGATGAACCCCAACGTCCGCTACATCGACGATCTGAAGGCGATCTCCGACAATGCCTTTCTGCGAGTACGCGGGGTGCCCGGCGTCGCTTGGGCTGTCAATTTGTACAAAGGGGGCGGACAGGCCCAAATGGCCAATGGCAATTACCAGTCGGTGATCCTGTTTGGTATCGATGATGCCACGCTCGTCGGCGCGCCGCAAAATCTGTTGATGGGCAAGATCGGCGATCTACAACGTCCCGATGCGGTGCTGGTCGACGAGGCCGGGTTTCGCTACATGTGGCCCGACGAGCCGCTGCACCTTGGCAAAACGATCGAAATGAACGACCGCCGGGCCGTGATCGTGGGGATCTTCAAGGCAAAGCGCACTTTCCAGACGCTGCCGATCCTCTACACCCGCTTCAGCCGCGCCACCTTGTTCGTACCGCCGTATCGTAGGATGCTGTCGTTCGTTCTGGCGAAGTGCGCCCCGGGCGAGTCGCCCGAAGTCGTCGCCCGGAGAATCCACGAACAGACGCGGTTGAAGGCCGTCACACAGGACCAGTTCTCCTGGATGACGATGTCTTACTACCTCGAAAACACCGGCATTCCGGTCAACTTCGGCACGACGGTGCTCTTGGGTTTTGTCGTTGGCTGCGCCATTGCAGGACAGACGTTCTACCTGTTTACCATCGAAAACCTGCGGCAGTTCGGCACCTTGAAAGCCATGGGAATGAGCGACCGCCGGATCGTCAGAATGATCCTGATGCAGGCGTTGGTGGTGGGAAGCGCAGGGTACTGTTTGGGGGTCGGCCTGGCCACGGGTTTAGGAATGTTGATGCAGACCATCCGGCCGATCATGTCGTTCTTTCTCCCCTGGCAGGTCTTGGCGCTGACGGGCGTCGCCGTGCTGGTGATCGTTTTCGTTTCGAGTCTGTTGAGTATTCGGCGGGTCGTTGTGCTCGAACCCGGGATGGTCTTTCAATGATGACCGACGGCGCCGCCAGGCCCGGAATCCATTGCCGCGATGTGACCAAGGATTACGGCACGGGCGACGCCCGCATCCGTGCCCTGCGCGGCGTCACGGTCGATATCCATCCCGGCGAGTTGACCCTCTTGGTCGGCCCCAGCGGCTGCGGCAAGACCACACTGATATCGATCCTGGCGGGAACGCTCGATCCCACGTCTGGCGACGTCGAGGTGCTCGGTGTCCCGCTCCCGCGACTCTCGAAGTCGGCAAAGTCGGAATTCCGCGCCAACAATGTCGGCTTCGTGTTCCAACAGTTCAATTTGCTGCCGGCACTGACGGCGTCCGAAAACGTGTCGGTGCCGTTGGTGATCCGCGGCAGCTCGAAAGCTGCGGCGACCCAGCGCGCCGCTCCGCTGCTTCAGTCCGTAGGTCTTGGCGACCGCCTCGACGCGCGGCCGGCCAATCTTTCCGGCGGACAGCAGCAACGGGTGGCGATCGCTCGCGCTTTGGTCCACGAACCGCACTTGCTGGTCTGCGACGAGCCAACGTCGGCCGTCGATGCCCGCACCGGCCAGGTCGTGATGAAGCTGATCCGCGAGCTCGCGCTCAGCCCGGATCGGGTGGCCGTGGTCGTGACGCACGACTCCCGGGTCTTCAGCTTCGCCGACCGCATCATCACGCTCGAGGACGGGCGCGTGGCGGACGACCAGCGGGTACAGCCTCAGATATGAATATCAGCATGTGAACGAGAGCCCGGAGGACCGCCCTCATGACCGCCTGGAACATTTTACGTAAGACCGTTCTGCCTCTGGTGGCCGTTGGATTGCTGGCGCTGGCGTTGGCCCACGCGATTTTGTCACAGCGCAGCGAACCGTTGCTGCCGCCTCCTGTGACGCCGTCGATCACCCCCTTCGGAAACACTGTTGCCGGGACCGGTTTCGTGGAACCCACGACCGAATCGAGCACGCAATCGATCATTACGGTGGGCTCGCAGCTCTCAGGCGTCGTGAGCAAGGTGGCGGTCCACATCGACCAGGAGATACAAGAAGGTGACTTGTTGTTCGAGCTGGACAATCGCCAGGCCAGGGCGGAATTCAAGAACCGGCAGACCGCGCTGGCTGCGGCGAGGGCCCAATTGAGTAAGTTGGAATTGCAGCCGCGGAAGGAGGAAGTCCCGCCGCGTGAGGCGCAGGTCAAAGTCGACGAGGCCAACTTACGCGAGGCGATCGACATGCGTGACCGCGACCGCAAACTGGCGATCACGAAGGAGGTCACCGAGCAGGAGATGGTCCAGCGCGAGCTGGCCGTCGAAGCCGCCCAGGCGCAGGTCGCGGTGAGCAAGGCCAACCTCTTACTTTTGAAGGCGGGCGCGTGGGAACCCGACAAGGTGATCGCGGCCGCCGCTGTCGAGCAGGCGCAGGCCCAGCTCGAACAGGCGCAAACGATGTTGGACCTGCTTCGGGTCCGCGCGCCGGTCACCGGATCGGTGCTGCAAATCAACGTTCGGCCCGGCGAATTCGTCTCGGCTTCCCCCACGCAGTCGCTGATCGTGATGGGGAACGTGAAGCCGCTGCACGTGCGCGTGAGTATCGACGAGGAAGACATCCCGCGGCTGAAGCTGAACGCCCCCGCCCGAGGCAAGTTGCGGGGTGACTTGAAACAGCGCGAGATACCGATGGAATTCGTGCGGATCGAACCCTACGTGATCCCCAAGACCTCACTCACGGGGATCAACACCGAGCGCGTCGATACGCGAGTCATGCAAATCATCTACGCCATTGATCCTGAGCACGCGCTGGTGCGGGAAAAGAAGGTCCTGGTCGGCCAGCTCTTGGACGTGTTCATTGATGTACAATGACATCGGCCGCTGGCCTGGAAATCGTCATGATGGAACGATGTCGGCGATGGGTACGATGATTGCGGTGGAGCAAAGATGATTGCGGTTGAACGCGGAAACCAATATGCGGGCATTCAACGTAGGAGGGACTGACGATGTCGAGCTTCTTGGATAAACGGGTGCGTGATGGACGCTGGTCCGGCAGGGCAACACTTGTTTTGACGGCGCTGGCCTTAGTGACCTGGCAGTACCAGGCTTCGCGAGCGGTACAAGCTCAAGAGGCCAAACGGAAAAGCGCTCCGGTGGTGCGTGAGGGACGCATTTGGAACATTGCGGACGAACCCTTCAAGTTTCGGTTAGCCCGAGCCCACGGTAAGCTGTGGACTGACGAAATGACCCTGGAGCCGGGCAAAAGCCAGGCAATTCGGGCGCTCAAGCCTGGCGAACAGTCGGAACTGGAGGGTTTCACTGGACGTGGCGACGGCTACGTGAACATCAGTTTTCCCTCCATGGGGGGCCATTTTCATTTGCACCTGCCAGCCCGAAGCCACAAAGGCGATTTGATGCCGAATTGGTTTCATGTCAAGGACGCCAACGGTTTCAGCCGGCTGATTCAGGCCCCTGACGTTGAGAAGGCCAAGGCCCACCAGGAAGAGTTGCAAAAGGAGGAGCCGCTGACGGATAAGGAAGTCGAGCGATTGCGAAAGTCGCTGCGCGCCAATTGGGTTTTTTACGACAATTAGTGCCGCTTCGTGACGCGAAAGCCCTTTATGAGCCTGACGGCCTTTCAACGCTTCCGTTTATCGTTGCTGTTCGGCATGTTGTACCTGGTGCAAGGGCTGAGTGAGCCGACGACGGGCATCCTCTCGCAGCCCGACCAGGCACTGTTACGGGCCTGGGGCGATTCGCCCGAGCAGATCGCGCGTTTCGTCGCGGTTCTGGCAATACCCTGGTGCTTCAAGCCGCTGTTTGGATTTTTGTCGGACTACTTTCCGCTCGCGGGCTATCGACGCCGTAGCTACCTGCTCGTTGCCAGCCTGCTTGCCGTCGCCGGTTTCTGGGGACTATTCCTGCTGCCGCTGGTCCACGGAGCGCACGGTCGGCTGTTGGCCTGGCTGCTGCCGGCGACCGTAGCCGTGGTCTGCGCCGACGTGGTGATCGACGCCTTGATGATCGAGACCGGACAGCCACTGGGGATCACCGGCCAACTCCAGTCGGTGCAATGGGCCGCCGTCTACATCGGCACGATCATCACGGGCGTCGTCGGTGGCTTGCTTGCCGAATTCCAGCTCATCCAGTTCACCTTTCTGATCTGCGGCGCGCTAATGGCCTGTACGTTTCTGCTTACGCTGTCGTGCGTCCGCGAGCGGCGCCAGCACAAGCGGGAACGGCAATTGGAGGAGATTGTCACCTCGTTTCCGCGCGCACTGCGTTCGCCGTCCGTGCGAGCGGTCAGCGCCATGTTGTTTCTCTGGCATTTCAACCCCTTTTCGCTTCCGGTGCTCTATGTTCATGCCACCGGACCCCTTGAGTTCAGCGAGCGATTCTACGGCGCGACGGTGTCGCTGGTGGCCATTGGCTCGTTGGTGGCCTGCATTGCCTATGGTTTCTACTGTCGCCGTGTGCCGATGAGCCGCCTGGTGCATCTCTCGGTCGCCTCGGGCATTGCCAGCACATGGGTTTATTGGTTGCTGGCCGATCAGCCCTCGGCAGTCTCAGTGAGCATCGCGGCCGGTTTCACTTACATGACCGGGAGCATGATTCAAGTCGACCTCGCGGCCAGGGCCTGCCCGCTCGACGCCCCGGGTACGATGTTCGCAACCTTCATGGCCGCTTGCAACGTGAGCACGGCAATTGCCACCTGGCTCGGCGGGTTGATCTATCAGCTCGCCGCCAACCATTGGGGTAGCGAGACCGCGTTCGATGTGTTGATCTTGCTGGGGGGCCTCATTACGGCCACCTCCTGGCTCGCGGTCGGCTACCTCCCCGCGCACCTTCTCACCACGCCCACCGGCACGGGCCCCGAGGCCGTTCCGCTGGCAGGCGCCGTACCGGGCGTCGTCGAGCCGCACGAGCCGCATGGATAGTTCTCGCCGGCAGCACCCGGACGCAATGAGCGCTGCGAAACCGATATGAGTGCTTTCGCGACTTCACTCTGCCCGAAACACGTCGTCGATCTGGCTGCGAGGCCGGCCCCGGCCAAGGGCGGTGTGGATCATGGCCAGCTCACCCACGTTTTCCAGCGTGACCAGGCCAATAAATGCCCCGGAGTGAACGACGGGGATGGTCGAGCAGCCTTCCTGCCGCATCCGCTGGAACGTCGCTTCGAGCATCTCCGTGTCTTCGACCGTCGCGCAGCCGGCGCGCATGACATCGGCCACGCGCTGCTTCGAGCCTCCTTTGGCCAGTGCGGCGATCACGTCGGACCGCAACAGCATACCCACCACGCGCCCCTCAACCACCACTGGAAAGTCCTGTTGCGCGCCGGCCAGCAACTCGTCGGCGGCATTAGCCAGGGTGCTGTCGGGCGTGAGCGTGCGTATGCGGGTCATCATCGCCTCGCGAACTGGCACCCCGCGAAACAGCGACCGCATTTGTACCAGGTACGCCTCCTCGTGCGCCCCGATGTAGACGAACAGGGCAATGAACAGTAAGAACGGATTACCGCCGAAGAGCCCCAGGAATCCCAAGAGGATCGCAAGCGCTTGGCCGATCGAGGCCGCGACCTGTGTCGAGCGCACGTAGTCGCCTGAAATGTGGGCCAACAGTGCCCGCAGCACCCGCCCGCCATCCATGGGAAAGGCCGGCACCAAGTTGAACACGAAGAGTGCAATGTTGATGTACATCAACTGGCTGAAGAAATCGCCACGCGTTGGCGTCGTCTCCCATTGGGCGAACGCCCCGTGCCTGACCCAGATCAGGGCAGCCAACAGCCCGGCGATCACGACATTCACCGCGGGTCCGGCGATCGCCACCCAGAATTCCTGGATTGGCACTTCAGGAATGCGCTCCAGGCGTGCAACGCCGCCGATCGGCAGCAAGGTAATATCGCGGGTCCGCACGCCGAACCGCTTGGCCGTCAGGGCATGTCCTAGTTCGTGGAGCACGACACAAGCGAACAGTGCCAGAATAAAGACGATGCCGCCAACCGCTTCGCCAAGATCCTTATGCTCCACGACGTCGGCAAGCAGAATCCAGCCGACAAGAATCAGGAAGGTCCAATGCACGAAGATACCGATCCCCGCGATTTCTCCCAATTTCAAGGACCATTTCATCAGGCGCCTTCCGAATAACTCGCCAAGGAAAGTCCCTCAGCCGCGCCAGAGATGGTAACCAATCGCACTCGCCAGGGCTAGCAGGGTAGCTTGCAGATAATCACGGGACATTTGGCGCGGTGGACGATTGCCTCAGCCACGCTGCCCATCAAAAGCCCCAGCGACCTGGTCCGGCCATGCGTGCCGACCACGATCAGGTTCACCTGTTCTTCGTCGGCGAGTTGTACGATCTCCACGGCCGGATCGCCCATCAATAAGCGGTGCTCACAAGACACGCTGGAATCCGCCGGCACAATGGAAACCAGCTCCTTGACCAGTGTTGGCAAGCCCGGCTCCGAGACACCGCTGTAGCCCACTCCCATGCGAAAGCTAGGCAGCCGCTCGTCGACATGGGCAATCAAGAGCGACGCCCCCAAACCCTTAGCCAGGGCCGTCGCCCAGGGCATGACACCCTCGCTGGCGGGCGAGTAATCAGTTGCAAACAGAACCTTCGGTGTACCCATCCGTTCGAACCTCAACCGGAGTGTACCATACTCTCGCGGTGCTGGTCACCTATTTGCCGCACCACAGCTCCTGTTCCGCTTCCAGCCAGAACTGAACACCATCACTGTCCGGCTTTCCAGCCGCGTCCCAAATCTGGTAGGCACGCAGTCTGATCGCCTCTTCGGACGCTGGCTTGCCATTAGTGGCGGGGCTGCCAGGGCTATGTGCAACAGCCGCCTTGACCATGGTCGACTGCTTCGCTGAAGCTGGCTTTGTTACGGTTGCCGTGCTCTTGCTCATGACTTCACTCGCTTTCTTGTCAAAGGTACAAAATGGGATAACCAATCGTTGCCGATGATCCTCCGGAGCGCCGACTGAAAACAACCTGCCAGCGTCCGCCGCTGCACAACCACTTCGCTGCGGGCTGTGCGTGCCTTGACAAAATGGTATGCTGGCAACCCCCTTCCCCAGTTCAGCTCGTAAATGGCCGTGCTGGTATGGATAGCGGGAGGCCTGGCCGGCTTCCCTGCCATGACCTGAAACGTGTTCCGGCTGATGCTTACCTCGAGCGTTGTTGCAAGTGCGTCCGACAGCGCTGGAACCTCGTTGCGATGGCCATCGAGGGGTCCACCGAAGAATTCGATCGCGTGGGGAGTTTTGAGCATGGCTGTGAGTCCGCAATGGATGGTAAGGTTGACGCCTTTTGAATTGCACTTTTCGTGCCAACCAGTTTTTTACCCGGTTTGCAGCAAGAACGGCTTCGTTGCCGACTTTGGACTGTTCCAATGCGCCACAGCGGGTGTGCGGTTGGGCACGCTTTTCGATCCAAAATCCTCATGAGTGGCGCGAAAAGGCGCAAAAAGAAGCCCCGGTTCAGCACACCGGGGCCCGGGGAGAGGCTGATATGCGCGCCGTTCGGGCAAGGTCTCAAACCGTCGCTACGCGGCCTTCCGCCCACCCATCGAGCGGAACTTGAGACGGCCGAAGCCTCGTTCAAGCAGCGCGCCCCGACCGGTAGGTCCTCACTTTACCTTGTTGCTGCCGGCGTATTTCGCGCTCGGCAGAGTTGCTCTCATTGGAGCCTCGAGGAAATCGGACCTGCCCGCCTCTCCCCAACCGACCCAGAGGAAACGTGCCAACACAGAACTCAGGAATCGGGCGTTGCTGGGCGTCCCTCGACGCCCCGTCCGCTCCAGGCTGTCCATCGCGGGTTCCGGCCGCTACAGCAACCCGGAGGTCCTGGGCTCCTCACCCTTCCTCCACCTTTAACTACGCTTGAAAGCCGTTGCGGGTTCGTTGATTTCTGATGGCGATTACGAGCCCAGCCGGGCGCTCAACGCGCTCAGTTCCGAAACCACCAGCGACATTTCGCTGGGCTGCAGGAGGCGATCGGTGTGACGCTCCACATGCGTCGATAGCCGTTCGATCTCCTTGGCCTGCTGGTGCAAGAGGGTCAACAATTCGCCGAGGAACTGTCGCAACTCCCCGGGCTGGGCGCAGAGGCCGACATCCGCTTCGGCATGAGTCTCGCCCGGTGTGCTGAACTGCGCGACCCGTGGCTTGACGATCTTGAACCAATCGTCAAATCGCAAACGCACGGCGTCGGTATGGGTGCCGGCCTGGAACAGGATTTCGCCCTCGACCTTCATCGCCTCGTCCATCAGCACTTCGACGTTCTTCCAGTGCCGCAAGGGGGGCGTGGCTCCAGGCTCACAATCGGGAAAATGCCGTTCGATCTCCGCTTCGGTCGCCAACCGTACATCGTGTGCCTTGAGAATCTCGCGGACGCGTTCGGTGAGTACACGACGGCTGGCTGGCAGAACCAACTCGACGGGTTGATCGTCGACGATCGCAATCACCGTCTTTGCGACTCGATGGCCGCTGACATGCTCGCGTTGTGCCACACGCTGCGACGTGTAAGCGTCGTCATGGTGTAGTTCCTGAAAGGGTACGCCTCTTCCTTGCAACATATTTCGGACCCAGGTTGTAGCGATCATGGTTATAGCTCCTGAATTAAAAGTATGGATTACCGCGGCGATAGCCGCCGCGCTACAGTAACGCGCTTGGTAATGTTTGGCGCCGCCCGGGCGGCCTCAATCGCCGCAGCCGATGTCGGTGTCGTAAAGTTCGAAGATCAAATCGGCCACCAGGGCCGTGCGGTGTCGCAAACCGGTGAGCAACCAGCCGGCTCGTTGGCGGATCTCCTGGAAACCGTAGATTTCCTGATCCCTTTGTTTCTCGACGAAGGCTTCCAGCACGTCCATCTGCCGCAGTAATTGGGCGTGCTCGCGCTTCAGGCGCTCGATGCGGTGGTGCAGTGGCGGAGCCGCTTTCTCGACTTCGGCAAACATTCCACCGGGCGCCTCGGCGGCCACTACGTGTCGACCAAGGGTCTCGTGCAGCTTGGCAAGCTCCTTTGCGACCCGTTCACACCAATCGCGCTGGCGACGCGGCGCTGGCGCGGACAGAGCCAGATCCAAGCGGTGCATCGCGTCAAGCAAATCATCGTGAACGACGGCCATGTCTGTCTGAGGTTGAGCGTCCATGTATGCTCCCTTCGCATTTCTTGTTGCTCCAACATCTGGTGGTGCAACTCTTGGGCCACCCGCCGAAAAATGCGCGCATCTAAGCCGCCCCGGCCAACCCTCAACTTCACCGCCCAATTCGGTTCGCGCCAAGTCGGCTCGTGTGTGCGAGTTCGCCACACTTGTGCGACGCGGATCCGCACACTGCAAGCTCGCAGATGCGGAATCGAGGCGGGGCTACTGTGGCGGCGAGGTGTTTTGGTTGGCCAACAGGTAGGCGACACAACCGTCAAGGGTCATGAGCTGAGGATAGGCCTTTTCGGGTACTTCGAGGTTCAACGTCTCGCCCAACGACAACATGAAGCGGTGGAAGTCCATTGAGTCGATGTCCAACTGATCGCGAAAGCTGACACTGGGGCTGATCTGTGCCGGGTCGGCCTCCGGCGCGACGCGGCCGAGCGCCTCGATTACGATCGCACGCATTTCGTCGGCAGTCATAGTCTCTCCGGTTGTTGTAAGAGTCGGTCGACCGCGGCCAGAAACAACGCTCCGCGGTGCCCGTCGCTCACGCGATGGTCGGCCGAAAGAGTGGCGGTCACGACTCGGCGCGAGATGACCTGTCCAGCAACCGACCAGGGACGCTCGACCAGTTTCCCGAAGCCAACCAGAGCGACCTGCGGTGGATAGATCACGCCAAACACGGCTTCAACCCCCTGTTCGCCCAGGCTGGTGACGGTGATCGTAGGATCGGCCAGCTCCGAGCTGCGTAGCTTTCCGCTGCGGGTCCGGGTGACCAGATCGAGCAATTTGCTCATCAGTTCGTCGAGGCTCAGGCGGTCGGTGTCGTGCAGCGCGGGTGCCACCAGGCCTCCTTGTCGTAGCGAGATCGCCACGCCCACATGAATCGCGGAACTCAGTTCAACATGGTCGCCCTGCCAGGTGGCGTTCAGCTCAGGTACTTCCCGCAAGGCCAAGGCCACCGCCTTCACAAGCAACGTGCCGTAAAGCAGCCGCTTAGCCATCGGACGCTTGACGTTTTCGGCCTCGAGCCAGCTCATCGCCTGGTGCATGTCGATCGTCGTGCTCAGATAGTAGTGTGGAATTTCCCGCTTCGAACGGCCCATCGCGGCGGCGATTGCTTGTCGCATCGCGGCCGCCCGATCAGTGGCGGGCTGAGGCGGCTTCGCGACGACGGCCGTAGGGGTTGCGGCAGACGGAGCCGGAACGCTCGGCGCCGTGGTCTGCACGGTGGTTCGCGACTTCGCGGCTCGTTCGATGTCCTCGCGCATGATGGCGCCGCTGGCGCCCGTCCCAGTCAACTGCGACGGATCGACACCAAGTTCGCGGGCCAATCGCCGCGCTGAGGGCGAGATTCGAAGCCGGCTGAAATCGACGGCCACGGTCGGGCGTAATGCGACCGCGGGCGACGGCGCCGCGGCGGGCGCCTGCACGGCCGATGTCGGCACGGCGGGCGATGCGGCCGCGGCCGCCGGTGAAGCTGGAGTCCATTCGCCATCACTCACCAGCGCCAGCGGTGCCCCGACCGGTACCATCTGCCCCGGCTCTGCCAGCAGCCTTTCGATCGTGCCGCTGGCGAAGATCTCGACCTCGATCACTCCTTTGTCGGTCTCGACGTCGGCCACAATGTCGCCACGGTGGACGATGTCTCCCGGCCGCTTTCGCCATGCGACGAGCCTGCCGGCGGTCATGTCGGCGCCGAGCTTGGGCATCAGGAACTCAGACATGGCTTTCGAGCACCTCCCGCACGGCGCGCACGATCTTGTCGGTCTGAGGCAGTGCCGCGTCTTCCAAGTGTCCGGCGTAGGGCATCGGCACCTCGGCGCTACAAACGCGGGCCACCGGCGCATCGAGGTCGTAAAACGCCCGCTCCATGATCTGTGCGCTGATTTCGGCGGCCAGGCTGCACGTTCGCCACCCTTCGTCGACGATTACGGCGCGGTGGGTCTTGGTGACCGAGGCCAGCACTGTCGGCATGTCGAGCGGCCGTAGCGTGCGCAGGTCGATGACCTCCGCTTCAATCCCCTCGGTGGCCAGTTGCTCGGCCGCCGCCAGCGTCTTGGTCAGCGATCCGCCGTAGGTGACGAGCGTCGCATCGCGGCCGGGACGGCGGACCGCGGCGTGAACGATGTCGGCCGGGCCGGCCGCGTCGTCCAGCGCGCCTTCAAGTGGGTAGAGCATGGCATGCTCGAAGATGAACACCGGGTCGGGCTCGCGTAGCGCCGCCAGGAGCATGCCGCGGGCGTCGGCCACAGTGGCCGGCGCGAGCACTTTGATGCCCGGTATGTGCGCGTACCAGACCTCGAGGCTATGCGAATGCTGCGCGGCGAGCCGCCTTCCGGCCCCCGTGGCCATCCGCACCACCAGCGGCACGCTGAATTGGCCACCCGACATGTGCCGCAACGTGGCCGCGTTGTTCACGATCTGATCGAGGGCCAGCAAGCTGAAGTTGACTGTCATGATTTCGACGATCGGCCGCAAACCTCCAAGTGCCGCACCGATACCGGCGCCGACGAACGTCGATTCCGAAAGTGGCGTATCGCGCACCCGCTCTGGTCCGAATTCCTCGATCAGTCCGCGGCTGCAGGCGTAGGCGCCACCGTAGCGGCCCACGTCTTCGCCCATCAGGAATACCCGCGGATCGACGCGCAGCGCCTCCCTCAAGGCCGAACGGATCGCTTCGCGATAGGTTGTCGTCGTCATCCGGCCACCGGCGTGTACACGTCTTTGGTCAAGTCCTCGAGAGGCTCCCACGCCCCGGCCTCGGCGAATGCGACGGCCTCGGCCACAATGGCAGCTACGGCCGCTTCGATCTTCCGAAGGTCATCCTCTGAAAGCCAACCGAGTTCCCGCAGCCGATCGCCGAACAACAGGATCGGATCGCGCTCTTTCCATTTCTCAACCTCCGCCTTCTTGCGGTAAAGTTCGGCGTCGTACATCGAATGGGCACGGAAGCGGTAGGTGCGGGCTTCGAGGAAGTACGGCCCGTCGCCGCTGCGCACGGCGTCCGCGGCACGCCGAGCCGCACGTTCGACTTCGAGCACGTCCATGCCGTCGACCGCTTCGGCCGGAATGCCGTAACTGGCCGCTTTTGCCTGGATGTCGGTCCGGGCCTGGTGCCGTTCGATGGCGGTGCCCATCGCGTAGCGATTGTTCTCGCAGAGGAACAGCACGGGCAACCTCCACAAGGCGGCCAGGTTGAGCGACTCATGGAACTCCCCTTCGGCCACCGCGCCGTCACCGAATAAGCAGGCGGTAACCCGCTTGCGGTTTTGGAGCGAGTCGGCCAAGGCCAATCCCACGGCCAAGGGAAGCCCGCCGCTGACGATGGCGTTGCCGCCATAAAAACGGCGCGAAGCGTCGAACAAGTGCATCGAACCGCCGCGGCCGCGGCTGCAGCCGTTGGCCTTTCCGTACATCTCGGCCATTACCGCGCCGGCCGGTACGCCGCGCATCAGGGCATGGCCGTGTTCACGATAGGTTGAGACCACCGCGTCGTCGGAGGTCAGCGCCTGGATGGCGCCGGCGGCGACGGCCTCTTCACCGATATAAAGATGCAGGAAGCCCTGAATCTTGCCCAGCGTGTACAGCTCGGCCGACTTCTCCTCAAAACGGCGGATCAGCAGCATCTGACGCAGCAACTCGAGGCCGTGGCCGCGGTCCAGCGACAGCGGCGCGGCCGATACGCTCGTCGATGTCTCGGGGGCCATGGTGTTTTGCCTTCTTATCGAAACGATTTGTCAAAGCGTTGATTGGACGGGACTTAAGTTATTCCTGCCGTCGGGCCCACTTACAATTTCGCTTCTGAAAGGGCTTTGAACAGCAGTTGCCAGTGGGCCATCACCGTGTGGTGGTGCCGTTTGACCCGCTCGTGCGCCCGTCGCTGTTGCTCGTGCTTATCGGCTTCCTTCTGGTGTTCGCGGGCCAGGCCGAGCAGTTCCTCGCCCTGTTGGCCTTGTTCGTACCCTGCCAAGGCATGCTCGTGCTTGGCCGGATCCTGCCCGCACAGGCGGATCGCCCCGGCATGCACTTGCAACCCGCGCTGGTGCTCGTGCAGCGCCGATTCCAGCTTTTTCAGCTCGCTCAGGGCTGCATTGAGCTCTCCTTCCCAGATCCGAATGTCTTCGTGCCAATGGGCCTCATCGCTCGACCAGAGGCCGTGGTCGTGGTGCATTTTTGCATGTGTCAAGGGTGCCATGGTTTTTTCTCCTAAGTAAGGGTCAGTCAGTTCAACTGGTCGGGATTGGCTGTGCCGTAGCCGGCGGCTCGTAGGATTCCAAGGTCGAGGTGTCGCCTTCAGGCAAACCCAGCTCGCGCGCTTTGAGCACGCGGCGCATGATCTTGCCGGCGCGGTTTTTGGGCAAAACATTCACGAACGAGAGCTCCTTGGGAGCCACCGCCGCCCCAAGCCGCACACGGGCAAAGGCCAGTAGCTCGCGGCTCAACGCCTCGCTTGGTTGGAAGCCCGGCTTGAGCGACACGAAGGCCTTCACGATCTCAAGCGCCACCGGGTCCGGCTTGCCGATCACGCCCGCCTCGGCCACTGCCGCGTGCTCCATCAGGATGCTCTCGACCTCGAACGGCCCGATCAGGTGCCCGGAGGTTTTGATCACGTCATCCTTGCGCCCAACGAACCAGAAGTAACCGTCGTGATCGCGCTTGGCCAGGTCGCCGGTCAGGTAGTAGCCGCCCGCAAAGCACCGTTGGTAACGTTCGGGCTCGTTCCAATAGCCGTGAAACATGGAAGGCCAGCCGGGGCGTAGGGCGAGTTCGCCTTGCACGTCGGGCTGGTCGATGACCTCGACGCGGCCTTCTTCGCTCACTCCGACGATTACCGCTTCGATGCCCGGCAGCGGCCGGCCCATTGACCCGGGGCGGATGTCCATCGCCGCGTAGTTGGCGATCATGATGCCGCCCGTCTCGGTCTGCCACCAATTGTCGTGGAACGGCAGCCCGAACGCCTCGCGGCCCCACACCACTGCCTCGGGGTTAAGCGGTTCGCCGACGCTGGCCAGGAACCGAAGGCTGCCCAGGTCGTAGCGGCGTGCCACATCGACCCCCGCGCGCATCATCATGCGGATGGCGGTGGGCGCCGTGTACCAGACGCTGACGCGCTGTTCGTTGACGATTCGGTACCAGCGGTCGGCGTCGAAATCGCCCTCGTCGATGATCGAGGTCACGCCGTTGGTCAACGGTGCGATGATGCCGTACGAGGTGCCCGTCACCCAGCCTGGATCGGCCGTACACCAAAAAATGTCATGGTCGTGCAGGTCCAGAGCCAACCGCCCGGTAGTGTGATGGGCCACGACCGCATTGTGGACGTGGATCGCCCCCTTGGGGGTACCCGTCGTACCGCTGGTAAAGTGCAAGAGCGCCATGTCGCTGGGCTGGGTCGGCTCGATTGTGAACCGCGGGCTGGCTGCCCCCATGAGTTGCCCATAATCGCGCGTCTCCGGCACGCTGGTCGGCCCACGGTCGTCGCCGACCAGCAGCACATGCTCCAAGGCCGGCAAGGAGGAACGTATTGGGGCCACCTTGCGCTGATAGAGCATTTCGGTGGTCACCAGCACCTTCGCCTGACCGATTTCCAATCGAGCACGTATCGGCTGGGGGCCGAACGCGGAAAAGAGAGGGCAAAAGATGCTCCGGTTCTTCAGCGTGCCCAGCGCCGCCACATAGAGTTCCGGGATACGCCCGGCTAGCACGAACACGCGGTCGCCGGGACCAACGCCGAGGCCTTGAAGGACATTGGCGAAGCGACTGGTCAGCTCGCCCAATTGACGATACGTGATGTCTTCCCTGGCCGCGGCTTTTCCAATCCAACGGATGGCCACCCGATCACGGAGCGAACCGGAGGCATGGCGGTCGACCGCTTCATGGGCGATATTGAGTCCGCGGCCCCCTGGCAGCCCATCCAGCCCGCTACGGGCATCATCCCAGGAGAAGCCCCTTCGCATCTGGTCATAGTCGATCAGGTTGGGAATGACCTTCCATTCGCGAGACGACTTGCTGATGATCGGCCAGGGCATGGAAGGTCACGCTCAAATAGAGAGTAATGGTTCAGGGCCGCACCGTGCTTACACGGCGTGACGGTTGACTTGCTTCGCAGTTTCCGTGCCAATCCGCGCCACGTCGCCTTTCCGCGGCGGTTCCCGTTTCATGTCCCTTGCGCGAGTCGTTTGGCACACCGAACTGAATCATCAGTCGAGTCCGGAGGCGCGCTCGAAAAGCGTGCGGCGTGGATGCGCAGCGCGCGATTCCGCACGCGCCGCGCGGGCAGGATTGTACCCTCGCGCTCAACCAGCGAGTGATTACATACGCTTCCAAGCCCCACTTCCAACGGCTCGTACGGAGTCGGCGCATTCCAAGGTTCAGGATCTCGTTGAATTGGCACCGATCGTGCAAGCTAAAACCTCATAAGGGCTGTGATCTCTCACGAACAAACGCGCTGAATATCGGCGATCTACGCAAACCGGAGACTCCATTATGAAAACCGACTCGAAACTACGGCACGACGTGCTCGAGGAATTGCAGTGGGATCCTGGCATCGATGCCAACGAAATTGGCGTGGCCGTCAAGGAGGGTGTCGTGACGCTCGCAGGCGATGTTTCACGCTACGGAGAGAAAATGGCTGCCGAACGGGCCGTCAAACGAGTCTACGGCGTGAAGGCCGTTGCCAATGACCTGCGCGTCCGCATCCATAGTCCGATGCAGCGGACCGACCCGGAGATCGCCACTGCGGCGCTGCACGTGCTGAAGTGGGATGGCTCGATTCCCGCCGAGCAGATCACGGTCACCGTCCGCGAAGGACACGTCATTCTGGAAGGGACCGTCGAAGGTCAATACCACAAGGAAGCAGCGGGTTGTGCCGTGCGCAACCTGGTGGGGGTTAAAGACGTGACCAATTCCATTCACGTGAAAATCCTGCCAACCCGGGCCGAGGTCAAGGAGCAGATCGAGGCCGCATTCCTGCGCAGCGCCGAGATCGACGCGCGAAGGGTGAGCGTCGATACGCACGATGGCCAGGTCGTTCTACGCGGTCACGTCCGTTCCTGGGCCGAGCGTGGTGAGGCCGAACGCGCCGCCTGGGCCGCGCCGGGCGTGGGAGATGTGAAAAATGAACTTATCGTGACACCTTAGAATAGGCGCCGCCCGCTCGGACGGTCGCCCGGAGGTGTTGAATTCAGCGGCGGAGCGAGAGGACGGAAGCACCATGACCACATTCAAGCCATCTTCGGAATTATTGGCTGAAGCATTCGAGCGGGCTCGCGAGCAGTGGCGCGTTCGCGCACGGGAGGAGCGAGATATTGCCCCGACCGTCGCCGTCAAGAAACCGCCGGCTTGCTCGATTGCAATCAGCCGCGAGCGGGGGGCGGGAGGGGGAGCCGTCGCCCGGGCGGTCGGCGCGAAACTTGGCTGGCCCGTCTACGATCGAGAATTACTCGAGCGGATTTCCGACGAGACGGGGCTGCGGACCGAGTTACTGGAAAGCCTGGACGAAAAGCGGTCGCACTGGCTCGTGGAAGTGTTGGAAGCGTTCGGCGGCGTGCGAACGATCAGTGGACCTACCTATGCCCACAGGATCGCGGAATGCATGTTGGCGCTGTCGCCACATGGCCACTCAGTTATCGTCGGCCGTGGCGCGACGGGCGTATTGCCCGCCGCGACGACGCTTCGCGTGCGATTGTGCGCACCACTTGAAGATCGCGTCGGGCGATTGTGTCAAAACCAGGGGATGTCGGAATCGACGGCGAGGCACCACGTTGACAAGGTTGATCGGGACCGGGCGGCCTTCGTCCAGCAACATTTCGGCGGAGCGGTGAACGACGTACACCGCTACGACCTGGTGATTAACACGGCCCGCTTCTCGACCGAGCAAGCGGCCGAAATCGTCGTCGCCGCGTTGCGCCAACTGGAAGCCCAGGTTGAAGCCAATTCAATACCAAAATGAGATCATTCACGAAAAGCTTTGTCGAGCCGCAGCAGGCGCTAATCGAGTCGTTGCGTCACAAGGGGATCACCTCCAATGCAGTGCTCGACGCGATGCGCCGTGTGCCACGCGAGCGGTTTGTGTTGCCGCAACTGCGACACTTGGCCTACGCCGACCGGGCCCAACCCATCGGCTGCAACCAGACGATCAGCCAGCCGTTTATCGTGGCGCTGATGACGCAAGCGTTGGAGCTTTCGGGTACGGAATCGGTACTCGAAGTCGGCACGGGGAGCGGCTACCAGGCGGCGGTCCTTGGCGAGTTGGTGCGCTCGGTGATCAGCATCGAGCGGTACGAAGAGCTTGCCGTGCGGGCCGCGAATCTTCTGGCCCAGTTGGGCTATCGGAACATCACGGTCATCGAGGGCGACGGCAACTTGGGTTGGCCGGCTCAAGCGCAGTACGATCGGGTAATCGTTACGGCCGCGGCGGCCGAATGTCCTCCGGCCCTCTTCGAGCAGCTTTGCGAAGGCGGCCTCTTGGTGATTCCGCTAGGATGTTGTGGTTACCAGGTATTGACCCAAATCCGCAAGGTCGAGGGCGAGCCGGTCACCCGCAAGCTGTGCGAGTGTGCCTTCGTGCCCTTGGTACATGGCGTCGTGGAAGCCGAATGACCGCGGATGAGGTGGCTCGCCGTCGACCATCGGGCCGGGCGCGTGATTCGGTGGTAAAAAATGGAACACGCATTGCCGCTGACCAACCGACAAGTCGCCGAACGGCTGACGACGATTGCCGACCTGCTCGAATCGCAGGGCGCTAACCCGTTTCGCGTGAAAGCCTACCGTTTTGCGGCCGAGACGTTGCTCAAAATGGCCCATCCGGTGCACGAGCTCTTGGCGGCCGAGGGTTTGCCGGGCTTGATGAAACTCCCGAAGATCGGCACCTCGTTGGCGCGGGCGATCGAGCAGCTAGCCCTGACCGGCCGGCTGGGGCTGTTGGAGCGCCTGCACGGGGAGGGCGCGCCCGAGCACTTGTTCGCCACGGTGCCGGGCATTGGTCGCGAAATGGCCGCCCGCATCCACGAGCGGCTCGACATCGAGACGCTTGCGGAGCTGGAAGTGTCGTCGTACGACGGACGGCTGGCCGAGGTGCCGGGCATGGGGCGCAAACGCATTCAGGCGGTCCGCGAATCGTTGGCCGGCCGTTTTCGCCGTCGGCCTCTGTTGCCTGAGACGAAACGGCAATCACGGCGGACCGATGAGCCGCCAATCGGTGAGTTGCTCGACGTCGACCGCGAGTACCGCAGCCTGGCCGAGAAAAGACGGCTCCCGAAGATCGCGCCGCGGCGGTTCAACCCCACGGGCGAGGCCTGGCTGCCGGTGCTGCACACCCAACGCGACTCGCGGCATTATACGGCCCTTTATTCCAATACCGCCCATGCGCACGAGCTGGGCATGACGCACGACTGGGTCGTGATCTATCGAGATGACCACGACGGCGAGGGGCAATGGACAGTCGTCACGTCGCAGTATGGGGGCTTGCGCGGCCGTCGCATCGTGCGCGGAAGCGAGGTCGAGTGCAAGGAGCACTACGCGCAGTACGAGCCGAAGAGCGAGCTGAAGTTACTCCACGACGCGTAGCGGCAGTCGGCGCTTGCCTGCACGACGTGTCCCGGCGCGCCGGGATTCGGCGTGCTGCTGTAGGCTCTAAGTGACGCCGTCACGTTGAAGACAGACAGAAACTTTGCGTGTTTTTCATCGTCACCATCGTCACGCATCGTCACGGGGCCTGCCCCCTGCCGACTTTCCAATTTGCATTTTGCAATGGCATTCCTGCCTGCCCCGTGCTTCCCTTCTCCCTGCCTGCCTCCTGCCCACTGCCCTCTCCCCCTCACCCGTGAAGAAGGGAAAAGCAGCGTCAGCAGCGTCAGGAGCGTCAGCAAAGGTCGCAACCCATTGAAAGCTTTGACCTTGTGTCTTCACGCCTGTTTTTGCCGCCAGCGTCAGCAGTGTCAGCACGGCATGGCCAGCGTCAGCAACTCACAGTCGCGAACTCACAGCCGCGAAGTTCCCCCACCGAATGGCCTACAGGAACGAGGTGAAGATCATGGCTCCCGCCGCAGTTCCCATGACGGCGGCGGCGGTCCAACCGGCCATCCGCATCCCGAGCGTACTCACCTGGTCGCCCATGACTTGCTTGTCGCTCGTCAGCATGGTCAGGAGCACAACGGCTCAGCCCGTGCTGCGGAACAGGTCGAGAAATCGATCTTCGTAGTCCTTGAACACGCCAAGACGGTCCAATTCGCTCTTGAGCTCGTAGGCCTTCGAGCGATCGTCGCGGGCTTGCTTGAAGAGCTGCTCGACGCGCCGCTCGTCGTCGGGCGCGAGGCGGCCTTCGTCGCTCGGTTCCGGGTTGTACTGTTCCGGGTTAAACTGTTCCTCTGGCGGCGGACCTTCTTGCCCCATTTGTCTTTCGACCTGGGCCAACAGCTCGCCCAGGCGCTGCTCAATGGCGGCGGCTTGCTCGGAAAGCTCCGCAAAGTCGATCTCGATTCCGGCCATGGTACTGAAGACCTGCAACACGGCCAAGGACGCTTTTGGGAAGGGCAACTGGGCGAAGATGTGCGGCATCTCACCGAGCAAACAGGTGCCGTTCAGCCCCGCTTCCGCCGCAACGCCTAGCAGCACTCCGTTGAGGCCACCGATCTGGCCGTCTTCAAGCAGCGTCAGTTCCTGCCGCTTGAGTTCATCCAGGCTTTCCTCCGCGGTCGCGGCGGAAAAGACGCGCGACGGGTGTTCGGGGTGCATCTGAGTGGCCATAGCGGCGAACGTGAAGACGCGTTCGACTCCCAATTCTTGGGCGTATTCGATCAGCTTATGGCAGAAGGCATATTTGCCCAACGGCGGCTGGGCTTCGCCGATTAAGAGCACGATGTCGTGAACACGCGCGGGATCGTTCCAGATGAATAGCCGGCTGCGTGGCATCCGGCCGGTGCGAATGAGGCCATTTTTGACTTCGACATGTTCGACGTCGAACAGTTCCTTCGCAGAAAACTCTGCGAAAACCCGCATTCCAAGCTTCGCCATCAGGTAGTACCCGGCCGCTAAGGCGACGTTTCCCATGCCGGGCCACACGGCCACAAACCAAGGCTGATGAAGCTTCATTTCATTGGGCATAGGAATGGTTCCTGTTGGTCGTCACGCAATTGGCGGGCCATCATCGCCGTCGGCCGGGCAGGGTCCATTGGGAGCAAGTGGCGTGCCATGGCGCTGGTATCGAGCGTTTTAGATCGCTGCGACGAATTATAAATCAAAACCGCAAGCTATGCTGCCGAGCAACAAAGCTGACGAACTGTGCTCATCAGCACACTCGTTGCGTTATCGAGCACACCGTCGATCGGCAATGAAAACCCCGGATTTGGCAGCATCCGGCGGTTGCGATCGCGGGGTTGCCTGGTGGTTGCGTCGTGAGGTTCGTCCAAGTACGTTGAATCGGAGCACACTTGACGAGCACCCAAAACCCGATGCCCATTCTGCCCATCGGCAAGCTGCCTGCCGACCTCCTACGTACCTTACTGGCTCGTTACATGCCGACGGACCCGCGCGTGATCGTCGGACCGCGCGTTGGTGTTGACGCGGCTGTGATCGAAATGGGCGACCGTTACCTTGTTGCCAAGACCGATCCGGTGACCTTCGCCACTGATGAGATCGGCTGGTACACTGTGCACGTCAATGCCAATGACGTGGCCTGCTGCGGCGCCGTGCCGCGCTGGTTTCTGACCACGCTCCTCTTGCCCGAACGGGACACCACGGTCGAATTGGTGGAACGGATCTTCGGCCAGGTATCCGAGGCTTGCCGGCACCTCGGAGTTGCACTCTGCGGAGGGCATACCGAAATCACGCGCTCGTTATCTCGGCCGATCGTCGTGGGCCAGATGCTCGGCGAGGTTGCTCCGGATGGCCTGGTAACGGCCGCCGGTGCGCGCTTGGGCGACGTGCTATTGATGACGAAGTCGATTGCGATCGAAGGAACGGCACTCGTGGCTCGCGAAATGCCCGGCAATTTGGCCGGCGTACTGTCGGCCGAGGAACTAGAGCGCTGCCGGGGACTGTTGCGCTCGCCGGGAATCAGCGTCGTGCGCGAAGCCCGCCTGGCTCTGGAAACCGGCGGTGTGCATGCGTTGCACGATCCGACCGAGGGGGGCCTGGCAACGGGGCTGCACGAGCTGGCCGAAGCCTCGCAGGTCGGGCTGGTCATCGACGAAGCGCGACTCCCTGTGCTGGACGAATGCGAGCGGATCTGTCGCCACCTGGGTCTTGATCCCCTGGGGCTGATCGCTTCCGGGTCTCTCATGATTGCCGCGGCGGCCGATCGGGCCCAAGCCATCGTCGAGCGTCTGGCAGGCGAGGGGCTGATGGCCGCTCGGATTGGCCATGTCGTGCGGGCCGAACAGGGCTGCATGTTGCGCGACGCCGACAACCGGCTGAGGCCCTTGCCAACTTTTGCGCGTGACGAAGTGACACGGGTCTTCGAAGTCTCGTAACAGAGATCGCCACGGTCTCTTCGGTGCGCGCAATTGTGCGGACCGGAACAGTCGCCCACACTTCCAGCCGGGTTTCTGCCGCATTTCACGGCGTTTGCGTTGCGTGTGCCAAAGTGTCACAGCTTGCGCGCCGTTGGGCACAGTCGGCAAGCTCTCCGGCGGGTTTTGTGCCGCATTTCCTGATCGTCGACCAGGCGGCACGGTGTTTGCACGGTACACACGCAGGCAAGTCGTGAGACGAGAAGGCACATCGTGCGTTCGACGCCAGGAATCGATGGAAGGCAAGGCGAACATTCTGGCGGCAGTGCTGCCCCCGGGGTGTTGTCGGCAATCTTAACCAACGGAGGTGGATCATGGTCAGCTCACTTATTCCCTGGAGGAAGGAACGGCAGCTCACTCGACCGTTCGGACGGATGTTCGAGGAGATGGAGAACCTGATGGAGCGCGTTTTGGAAGGCGGCAATGGCTACCCCGCCGTCCTGGAGACGTTCTATCCGACGGCGAACGTGGCGGAGACTGAGAGCCAATTCGAGGTCACGCTCGATCTGCCCGGCATGAAACCCGAAGAGATCAAGGTCGAGTTGCGACAAGGCAACTTGTTGATCTCGGGTGAGCGCAAGGAGGAGAAGGAAGAGAAGGGGAAGACCTTCCATCGCATCGAGCGCAGCTACGGCGAATTCCGCCGCACGATCCCACTGCCGTGCGATGTGCAGGAAGGGAAGATTGACGCCAGGTTCACCGACGGCGTGCTCAAGGTGACTTTGCCCAAGTGCGAGAAGATCAAGCCCAAGCAGATTACGGTCAAGACCTGATGCGGGCTTGCGGGCCTTTCGAATTGGAATGGAGAAGTTTTACAAAGGGGACGCCACCGCGACATGACATTCCATTCAGCATTGGTGGCGTCTCCCTTTTGTCGAACGATTCAAAAAGGAGACTCAACTATGACTACGAAGATAACACCTCGAGCTGCGACAACAACGTCTGAGGAGCCGCAGGCGATTCGTCCTTGGTACCGGCGCAACCCCTGGGCCAACCGATTGCCTCGGCCGCTGGCAGGGTTGGAACGCGACTTCGAGAATTTCATGGACCATTATTTTGGAGGCAATGCCAGCCACGCGCCGGCCTGGACGGGTTTCGTCCCGGTGGCCAACCTGGCCGAGACCAACGAGCGGTACGAGGTCACAGTCGAGCTGCCCGGCGTAAAGCCCGATGAGGTCCATGTCGAACTGCGCAACGGCGATCTGTGGATCTCCGGCGAAAAGCGGGAGGAGAAGGGGGAGAAGGGCACAATGTTTCACCGCGTGGAGCGTTCGTTCGGCGAATTCCGCCGCGTGATTCCCATGCCCGGCGACGTGGAAGAGAACATGATCGACGCGAACTGCAAGGAGGGAGTGTTGCGAATCGTTCTGCCCAAGAGCAGGACGGCAAAGCCCAAGCCGATTGTCGTGAAAAGCTGAGCCGCAGTGATTCGATTCGCCGCGGCCAGGTGCTCGGCGCGAGCTCAGGGCCGCGGTGGATCTCAGGAGGAGCACCGTCAAAGTGGCGGGGTCGGTAAGCTGCCGCTTCTGACGCGCGAGCAAGAAATCACCTTGGCACGCCAGATCGACGCTTCCCGCCGACGTTTCCGGAAGGGGCTGTTGGAATTCGGTTTCGTGCTTGAAGCGGCGGTCGACATGCTGCGGCGGGTCAATGCGCGTGAACTGGTCTTCGACCGAACGGTTCAAGTCGCGCTGAGCGACCGTCTGGAGAAGAGGCAGATTCTGGGTCGTTTGCCGCTTCATCTGAAGACGCTTACGTCCCTTTTGGAGCGCAGCCGTTGTGATTATCGCACCGCTTGCAGCCGTTCAAAACCGCGTGCCTTGCGCCGAGCCGCTTGGGAGCGGCTCGTGGCGCGTCGGCGGCGGGCGGTGCGGCTGGACGAAGAACTTGGGTTGAGGAAATCGCTCGATTCTATCGGCTGTTTACAACCGCGCCGTAATATGGGCGCATTGGGCAACGCGGCACGATTCTTGCCTTTTGACTGTTGGACTTGGTTCACCCGAATTGTTTTCGCGTTCTTCAAACGCGGATTTGCCCATGAAGCTAATCGTTACTGCATGTCCTTGTAGGGCGTATGTTGGCTGGATTCTCGATTCATGACCAGTTCTTCGCCCGGTACGGTAATATCGATCCGGACCTGGAACAAGTTACCATGTTCGTGGTGGCGGTGCGGAACGTCGACGACGACCCGACATCTCATGATATGTTTGGAGAATACTTCGAGAACCGTCGCGATCTCGTAGATCGTATCTTCGATCTCGTCCGAATGAGGCATGTTCCGAAAACTGATTTGCAAAGGCAACTGCATTTTAAAGCTCCTGTAAGATGGTTGGGATGAAGCTTCCCGCATCAATGAGACCCAATCGATGGTAAGCATCATGACGGACGAACTTTTGGCCAATGCACAACATCATTGTTGCGGCATACAATTGTCCGGCGCACGCAGTCGCCGGTAAAGTTCGCGCTGGTCGCGACTGAGTTTTTCTGGCACGTGGACACGGATCGTGAGGAACAGGTCGCCCCGGTGATCCGATGATCGCCATATTGGCCTCCCCGCGTGAGTCGTAGCTTCTTCGATCCAGACGAACAGCCCCTGGTGGGTCGGTGTGGCTTCGACAACTAGCAAGCCTTGTGCCAATCGGTCAGGGCTGCGGCTGCTCGGGCACGATCAGCACCGAGCAATGCGCGTGTGAGAGAATCCTGTCGGACGTGCTGCCGAGCAACAACGGATCGATGGCCCGTTTGCTGTTGGAACCCAGCACCACGAGGTCGGTTTTCTCGCTGTCGATCGTGTCGAGAATCCTTTCGGCGGGCTGCCCTTCGGCCAAAAGCGGCTCGGACTCCTGGAACAGGGGCGGCAACTGCCGGCAGAATTGGACTAACTCGTCGCGACTCCGCAGTTGGTCGACCTCGTGCTCGCGCGCCCATGTGCGAGCCAAGGCTCCGATATCGGCGTCGCGGGCGTGTCGATCGAGCCACTCGGATACCTCGGGAGACAATGATGGTGCGACGACCGTCATCACGCGTCCATTGGTTTTTTCGGGCCAGGTGAGTCGCTTGAGGACTGCAGCCGACTGCCGGATGCCGCCCAAGCCATCGAACGCAACCAAGACTCGCATGGGTCCATCGGGCGGCTCGCCTTCCGCCGATCGCACCACCAACACCGGCACGGTGGCCGCGTGGACCACCGACCTGGCGACACTCCCCAAAAACAGTCTGGCGAACTTTCGCTTTGCGCTCGCCCCAACGACGATCAACTCCGCTGGCCAGGCGTTGGCGGCCAAGTTAATGCCTTGGCGCGGATTCTTCGTGCCCACGATGGTGTGAACCGACTCCCGCAACGGATCGGGCAACAGGCTACAACCCTCATCGAGCACCGCCTTGGTCAAGGCCGCGTTCGCTCGCTCAACGATTTCGGGGCTGATACCGCTCGCGGCAAGGGGCCGGATGTCAGGTGGGGAGTAGTAGAGAGCGACACGGTCCGTCGCAGGTGAGAGGAGTCGCGTCGCCATGCGCAAAGCGGCGAAGCCTCCTTTCGATCCGTCAATGCCGATCAGCACTTTCATGTCGTCACTCCGGGAATCAAGTTGATCAGCGCGTGCGGTTTGGGCACAAATGCGCGCCTCATCGCTCACTTACCTTGCGCGATGCCCAAAAGGAGAAGTCGGTCACGACTTCTTTGCCGTACGGACAAAAACCGGGCTGAGAATCCGCGTCACGTCCTTGGTGCCGCAGCCCGGGCACTTGGCGTGCTGCGGGCGTTCGTGCTCGTTGAAGCTCTGAACACTGGTAAACGCCGTGCCACACTTGTTGCACTTGTACTCATAATAGGGCATGGTGGAACACCTCCCATGTGCTCGCTGCTGTCCTGGGGTCGTACCGCGAATCAAGCAACTCGCCGGTGGGAACAGGAGAACGCAAAGCGCGTGCCACAACCACCATATTCTTGACACCGAGAACAGATGCGGGCCCAGTTTGCCGCGTGTTGCGCGCGGATCCGGTACACGACGGGCGATCAAACGCCGCGTTGGCCCTGGCACATAAAGTGCATTAACCATATTTCAGTTTTGGGGCGCTGGGCAAAAAGAGGCAGACATGCCATTGTCTAAAGCCCATGAAAACGAACAAGGAGAAGGTTCATGTTCATACAGGAGATGACCGAAGCCGAATGCCTCAATACACTTACCCGCACTCGAATGGGCAGGTTGGGGTGTGCGCGCGAGAATCAATCCTACGTCGTCCCGATCTATTTGTGTACGAGAACTCGTATCTTTATGGCTTTACGACGCCGGGCCAGAAAATCGACTGGATGCGCTCAAATCCGCTGGTCTGCGTCGAACTCGATAAAAACGTGGATGAGACCCAATGGATCAGCATCATCATCTTCGGGAGTTTCGAGGAGATACAGGATACGCAACATGATAAAGCGCGATGGAATCACCATCGTCCCCTGCCTCTGCGAGAAAAGAAGCGAGACGACGGGGGAGAGCTGGGGCACGCACACGCGCTGCTTCAACAGTACGCACAATGGTGGGAGCCCGGTTGTGCTTCTGGCACCCACCGCAATCCCGTGCAACCGTTGGTGCCTGTTTTCTATCGGGTCCGCATCGAGCGAATCGGCGGCCGTCGGTTCACGCCCCACCTTGGCAGTCAAGAAGTTAGTTTTGGTGGGAAAGATATTGGCTTGAAACCATGATGATGTTTTCAAATTTTGGATGCAGCCATAACGGCAATGCCAATCCGCTTTGCTACTCACTAGCGGCGGCGGTGGTGTGCGGAATAGGCCTGGTCTGTTGGGCGATCTGGCATTCGAACCTGGGCCCATCCGAGCCGGACTCAGCCCCGCGCGCGGGGCAGTCACAAGACGGCGACGACACCGACGAATTCGCAGCCGAGCGGCAACGCATGGTGGAAAGCCAGCTCCGCGCCCGCGACATTACCGCTCCCGAGGTGCTGGCAGCTTTCCAACGCGTGCCTCGACACCGCTTCGTTCCACCGGCTCTTGAGTATCTCGCCCATACGGACCAGCCCTTGCCGATCGGTCACTCACAAACCATTTCCCAGCCCTACGTGGTGGCTTTGATGACCCAATTGGCGCAACTCAAACGGCATGGCCGAGCATTGGACGTCGGCACCGGTTCGGGATATCAGGCGGCCGTGCTGGCTGAACTGTGCGACGAGGTGTACGACATTGAGATCGTGGGGATGCTGGCGGAGGCCGCCTCACGCCGCCTGGCTGACTTGGGTTACAAGAACGTCGAGGTCCGCAGTGGCGACGGGTATCGTGGTTGGCCGGAACACGCCCCTTTCGACGCCATTATCGTGGCGGCAGCGGTCGATCACGTTCCGCAGCCGCTGGTTGATCAACTGGCGCCCGGCGGGCGGCTGGTGCTGCCGATTGGGTCGGCCTGGCAGGAACTGGTGGTTGTCGAGAAACAAGATGATGGCAGCGTTCGCCGATTCGACTACGGGCCCGTGGCGTTTGTACCGATGACCGGCGAAGCAAAACACTAATATGATAATATCGCCCGAGAACAAGCGTCATCTACCACCGCAGGTCGATTCGCGATTACACCGACAAGCCCGCCGATCGGGCGACGGTGATGGAATTGACGCGATGCTTCCACCAGCGACAATCATCACGACGGAGCTCCAACGTGACACCAACGAGATGCCGCCTCGTGCTACCTGGCGGAGGTTGAGGCCCAGTTTCAAAAGCCCAATCCCATTACGACCCAGATCGACCAGCCGCTCCCGATCGCCGCCGTCGCGGCGGCAAGAAGGGCGGCCAACGAAAGGCTACACGATGAAACCCCCTGCGCTCCTTCGTGAAGGCACTGCTCTTCTGATCCTGGCGTTAGTCGTTGGGCATGCTTCCGCGCATCCCGGTCATTCGCACCGCATGTCGTCGGCACAGACAAATTCGTCGGCACGGGATTCCAACGTGGCCTCATCGGGCAACGAGAGCGATTGGACTGGCGATTCGGGCGCGCTTCGTCTGCACGGATCGTTTGTCGTGGTGAGGGACGGGCAGGTGCAGATTCGCCGGGCCGATGATTCGCTCGTGAGCGTGAAGCTGTCGCAGCTTGCGAGGTCAGATCAGCTCTGGGTCGAACAACGGCTCGCGCAGATTCGCCGGGCAAACGAAGCTGCGGGACGGATCGCCACGAGGCCCGCACCGCTTCCCACCCGTCAAGACGCCCAAGATCAAGCCCCGCTGGAATTGCCCGCGATGCATGAGTTTCCGCTGTTGTTGGCTCAGCTTGATCGAAAGCAGGCGCGAACCGACGGCGACGACGCGCCCGAGATTGCCAAAGCGTTCGAAGCGTTCGTGAAGACGAAGGCGATTCGAACCCGCTGGGATGAGCGGTTCTTCTACGTCGAATCGAAAGGCATCCCCGATCATCGTATGATGGTCGGCATCACCGCGTGGCAGCAGCAGGTGCCGATTCCGCAGTCGTACTTTGGCGACAACGCCTGGCGCATCCCGTTGCACCCGGTTCCCGCGAAGAATCCTCAGTCGGCAAAGGGGAACTTTCTGCGCGGCGCCATCGCGCTCGCCGCGAATGGAATTCCGATCTTCAACCCGCTCAACAATCGGGGCGACGACGCCTTTCTCTTCGGCGAGCTCGATGAGTTCGGCGGTCATTGCGGTCGAGCCGACGACTACCACTATCACCTTGCGCCGGTCCATCTGCAAAAGACCATCGGCAAAAGCTTGCCGCTCGCGTACGCGCTCGATGGCTATCCGATTTACGGCTACGACGAGCCGGACGGTTCGAAGGTCGTCGACCTCGACGCTTTCAACGGTCATCAAGACAGGCACGGCAACTACCACTATCATGCGACGAAGTCGTACCCGTACCTGAACGGTGGTTTCTTCGGCGAAGTGACCGAACGCGATGGCCAGGTCGATCCGCAGCCGCGAGCCGAACCCTTGCGACCCGCCTTGCCGCCTTTGCGCGACGCCAAGATCACCGACTTCGTCGAGATCAAGCCTGGCAGCTATCGCCTGACCTATGACATCAGAGGAAAGAAGGGCTCGGTCAGCTACACCCTCGCGGAAGATGGCTCGGTCAGCTTCGTCTTCGTCGATACCAACGGCGCCACGACGAAGGAAACCTTCGCACCAATGCGGCGCGGTCCTGGCGGCAACGATCGCCGGGCTCCGCCTCGTCCGGGCGAAAACCCACCGCCCCGCGACGGTCGGCGCCCACCGCCACCGAAAAATGAACGAACTTCCGGCGACACGCGCCGCGATGACTCGCCCAGACCGCGCGGCAACCTGCCGCGGTTGGACGTGACCAGCTCATCGCTCGATGCCGCGGGAAACATCTCCGTCGAATGCACCTGCGATGGAGCCGGCGTGTCGCCCGCCGTCGAATGGAAGAAAGCACCGAAGGGGACGAAGTTCTTCGCCCTGAGCCTGTGGCACGTCGCCCCCGATCAAGAGAAGTCGTACTGGGTCGTCTACGATATCCCGGCCGACGTGACGAAGCTCGCGAAGAACGCCAAGAACGTCGGCACACCGGGCCTCAACGACAAGCGGCGAGCCGAGTACGACCCGATGTGTTCCAAAGGTCCCGGCGTGAAGGAGTACCACATCACCATCTTCGCCTTGTCGGCCAGGCCCAAGCTGGCGCCCGACAAGGCGACTCGAACGAAGCTGCTCGAAGCGATCAAGGATATCACGCTCGCCGAAGGCACGTTGGACTTTCAGTACGAGCGTGTCCTTCCGGTGAGGCTGCAATTTCCTCGCGGCGCTGCGGCGGCGCGGCAGTGTGGGGCGGGGAGGCAGGCCGGCCGCTTCAGCTCGCGGCGGCGAGCTGCTCCTGGTAGTTCCACGGTAGCCAGAGAGCTGGCGCTGCGGCCACTTGATCGGCGTTCCGCCGGAGCTCGTTGAGATAGT
>Ga0265331_10000360_pt1 | contig 47793 bp, 43 predicted proteins | sample 41923metaG_FD_202088 | JGI IMG/M metagenome (GOLD analysis project Ga0265331, IMG submission 202088) | Rhizosphere microbial communities from Carex aquatilis grown in University of Washington, Seatle, WA, United States - 4-19-23 metaG | ecosystem: Host-associated > Plants > Roots > Rhizosphere... | reverse complement strand
TCTTCATATCCACGGCAGCGGCACCCGCTATATCCAGCTTGCCGTCGAGGGTCACTTTGGTGATGCCTCCCTCCAGCTCTTCTATTACCATCGCCATGCTAATACCTCCCTGTCTGTCTCCCCATGCAATGCGATCCTCAGAAGTTCCCTGCTCGCAGCAGCAAACATGCCACGCAAAGTCCTGCGATGACCATATTCGCCGAAGGTTACGGCAATGTTACAGACTGTCACACCATCCCCTGGCCCTACCGAAACTTACAAATTTACAGCGTTACTTCAATGATCGAAACATCATCTTCAAATTGATCGCCGCCGCGTACGGTTCGGATGGCGCCAATCACATGCTCAATCGGCGATACGGTTGCACGTTTGGAACCGGATAAGGTGCTGACGAACTCTGCATACGTCGTCATGGTGTCATCCGGTCGGGTGACCTCAAAAACGCCGTCGCTAAAGACATACAGGCGGCTAAATTCGGGCAAATCCACAACTGCCGCCTTGAACGTCGTATCGGGAGCCACGCCAATCATCGTCCCTCTCTGCGATAATTCGATCAGTTCCGCTGTCTCCCAAGCGGACCCGCCCATCAGGATCGCGGGTGGATGTCCGCCATTAGCATAAGTGAGCTGCCGCTTCTGCTTGTCGAATACCCCATACCACAAGGTGAAGTACATGTCGTTATGGCGCTCCATCTGGAAAACCTTATTGAGGCCCGCCAGCACTTCAGAAGGCGAGCTAAAGTCGGTGGATGGCAAAGCCTGATTGCGCAGGACGTTTATCGCCGAGATGGACAACAGCGCCGCCTTAACACCATGCCCGCACACATCCAGCAAGTAAATTGCAAAGCGGTCGGAATCCAGCCAGTGGTATCCGAATGCATCGCCTCCGAGTTGAACCGATGGGATAAATTGCCAATCGGTTGTGATCCCACCGGTCAACCGTTCAGGCAACAATGAAATAACATACTTGGCCGCCTGGGAGAGTTCATCCGCGAGCCGCTCCTCGCTCTGTTTGAGCGCCGCATAGGCTTCGTTGCGCTCGAGTTGCGCGATGTATCCTCGCGAATGGTGGCGAATACGCGCATTCAACTCAATGGGGTCGGGCAGCTTGACCAGGTAATCGCTTGCTCCGAGCATGAATGCTTCCGCTTTAACTCTTGGCTCTTCTTTCGTTGAAAGGACGACAATCGGAATTTCCCGGGTTGCCGGGTTAGCCCGGTAGAACCGAAGCATCGTGAGCCCATCCACTTCCGGCATCACAAGGTCCTGCAAAATTACCGTCGGATGGAACTCCCCGGCCATTCCAATCGCCTTTGTTGGATCGCTGCAGTACATGAAATCGATGTCCGACTCGGACGCCAGCATTCGCCGCACGGCTTCTCCGATCATCGGCTGGTCATCCACCACAAGCACGCGAATGTGATGAGTGGACTCCACAGTATCCTGTTGTTTTGCATCAGATGAAACTCGGTCGTTCATGCGCGACTCCTTTTGCGGGTACTCTTATGGATCAGTGGAGCACTTGCCGAGCGCGCGATCGTCCCAGCAATCTGGTCTAGCGGCAAAATCTCGACAGCGGCATTGATCTTGGCAGCGGCCTTCGGCATGCCGTACACGATGCAGCTTTCTCGGTCCTGCGCAATCGTGTGCCATCCGGCGCGCCGCATCGCAAGCAAGCCCTGAGCGCCGTCCGCACCCATCCCGGTTAGCAGCACACCGACGGCGGTAACCGGCCAGTAGATTGCCACTGTATGAAAAAAAACATCCACCGAAGGTCGATAACTGTAGTCCGCCGGGTCATCGGAGTATATGTACGTCAGCTCAGGTGTCAGCAAGAGATGGCCATTGGTCGAAGCAATCTGAACGACAGAGGGATCCGGTCGGTCACCGGTGCGGATGATCCGCACGTCTCGTGAAGACTCCCGCGCCAGCCATGACGCAAGGCCCGGCGCAAACAGTTCATCGACGTGCTGCACAATCGTGATGGCCGCGTTCAGCGATGGCGGCAGGTCAGCGAGCATACGCCCCAGAGCAGCGGGACCTCCCGTCGAAGCGCCAATTGCGATCAGCGGAAACCCCGGTTGCAATGTGCTTTCCGACGCGTTGGGCATCCGAAATCGCGGAGGCTGCGCCGACGGCTTGCCGATGAGTCTGCTCAGCATGGCGATCTTGGCTAACAGATCGGAGCCGCGAGGAGGCTCTCCCGACGTTTCGAGGACCGGAGTATTCACAGCGTCGAGTGCGCCCCACCCCATGGCCTCAAACACCTTCGAGGAATTCCCGCCGACGGTGGCTGTGACGACCAAAATCGCGCACGGAGAATCCCGCATAATGATTCGCGAAGCTTCGATGCCATCCATTCGCGGCATGATCAGATCCATCAGGACGAGATCCGGCACGTCTGCCGCGCACAGGCGCACAGCCTCTTCCCCGTCCGCCGCGATCCATGCGATTTGGTAATTCGGAACGCTCGTCACCACGCGGCGCAACGCTTCGACCGCCATGGGCACATCATTGACGATGGCGATCCTCATCATTGGGGAAGGCCGATCAGCTCTTCGACTGCGGTAAGCAGCGTCTCATCGTGAAAACTGCTCTTGGTCAGGTAGCGGTCCGCGCCGGCATCGAGGCCTCTCATCCGGTCCTCTTCGCGGTCTTTATAAGAAACAATAATGACCGGCAATCCATTGAGTTTGGGGTCGGCCTTGATCTTCGAGACCAATTCGATGCCGGTCATTCGAGGCATGTCTACATCCGTGATGGTAAGGTCGTACGACCCGGCGCGAAGCGCATTCCAGCCGTCGATTCCATCGACGGCGACCTCCACAATGTAACCACGATTCTGCAGCAGCGACCGCTGCACTTCGCGCACTGTGACGGAGTCATCCACCACCAGAATTCGCTTGTGGGTTATCTGGGTCATTTCGCCGCGTCCGAGTCCGCGCAGGCGTCCACCGTGCAAAAGAGTCTCCACCGACCGCGCCAAATCCTCGACATCCACAATGAGAACCGGAGAGCCGTCGTCCATCAAAGCGGACGCGCTGATCGAGGGGATCTTCCCGAGGCGGGTGTCGAGTGGCCGTACCACCATTTCGAACTCCCCGATGAAGCGGTCCACCGCTAAACCGTATCGTGTGGAATGGTCGCCAAGCAGGACAACAGATATTTCCTCGCTCCAGTCGGGCTTGCCGGGCAAATCCAGGACCTCGAGCGCGGAGACCACTCCGACCCGCTCACCGTCGTGTGTAAAGTACTGCTGCCCCTCGAGCGTCGATAGGTCAGTTCGATTCACCTTCACCACACTGGCGATGCGCGTCAAAGGAAACGCGAATGGCTCTCCACTGATCTCCGCCACGAACGTGCGTACCACCGAGAGGGTAAGAGGCAGTTCCAGCTGAATCGTCATTCCCTGACCGAAACGCGATGTGATCGTTGCCAGACCGCCCACAGACTTGGCCATTTCTTGCACGGCATCCAGGCCTACGCCACGGCCCGAAATATCGGTGACAGCTTTCGCGGTGGAAAAACCGGGAAGGAACAAAAATTCGAGCAGTTCGGCCTCAGAGAAGTTGGCCGACATTTCGACCGTCGCCAGCCCTCTGGAAGCCACCAGAGTTCTCAACATTTCGATATCGACGCTTCGACCATCGTCCGATACCGTCAAAACGAAAAGGCCAGCGCGATGGCGCGCTTCCAAGCGAATCGTGCCGGTTGGGGACTTGCCGGCCGCGATACGATCCTCGGGCCGCTCAATTCCATGGTCCAGGCTATTGCGGATGGCGTGGTTCAAAGGCGCTTCGAGGCGATCGAGGATTTCACGGTCTATTTCTGTGTTTGTGCCGACGATTTCGAGATGAACCTGTTTGCCGAGCTGGCGCGCGAGGTCGCGAACCAGACGCGGGAAGCCCTCGACTCCATCTCCGAACGGGCGCATCCGGCTGGCTACCACCTCACGGTAAAGGCGATCCGACAGCCCCGCAGAGCGAATGCCGAATGCATCGAGCTTCGCCTGCTGTTCGGCAGACCATCGGCGAGTCTCCTGCAACTTCCGCTGTGCCGCGTCCAGTGTAGCCGCGCCTTCAGGAGAGTTTTCGACGAAGGAGCGAAGCACCTCCAGATGATCGTTGATTTCTTTGTGCCGACGCTTTAAATCGAGCAGCGACTCGGAGAACGGTTCGAACCAGCGGCTTTGCACCAGCGATTCGCCGGCGAGCCCCATGAGCCGATTAAGAATTTGTGCCGTTACCTTGATACCGCGATCCGCCCCAGAGCCGGTACGCGGAGCGCGGTCAAGCGCGGCTGGAGCAGTTTGTGCGGCAAGCGCTCGTGGTGCGGTGGTCATGTCTTGTGCAACAGGTTTGGCTGGAGCGTCCGGGGCGGGCGCGGGCTGTTCCTCTATAGTCGGCGGTGGCACTGGGGCAGGTGGAGCAGCAGACGGTGGGGGCGCCACACTTTTGCCCGCCCGCACATCGGCTAGCTGGCTCAATAATTTATCGATCGCCGGAGTCTGCTCTTCAACCCACGCGGGAACGCCGGACTCATCCAACGCCGAAACTTTCGCGAGCAGATCACCCGCGCTGAGCAGGACGTCGATCGCTCCAGGGTCCAGCGTAAGGGCACCCTCTTGCGCGGCAACCAGACAATCTTCCATCGCGTGCGATAGCGTCACAGCGACGTCGAGCTGGACGATGCGCGCTGCCCCCTTGATCGAGTGCGCGGCGCGCATCGTAGCGGCAAGATGCTCCTTCGCGGAACTGCCACCCTCCAGCGCGAGCAGGCCTTCGGTAAACGCGCGCATCTGCGATTCGACCTCGCCGCGGAACAGGTCCCACATCGAGAATGCGCCGAGGTTGCTCATGCGATCCTCCGCAACAGCGCGCCAAACAGCAAATTTTCGTCGATGATCGCAACCGTTTTTTCGCCGGAATGGAAAAGCCCCTGCGTGTAGACAACCTCTACGTTCGTAAGGGTCACGGGAAGTGGCTCAATTTCCATCTCGGCGACCTCATGCATGCCTTCCACTTGATCGACTGGAAATGCCCAATCCTCGCCGGCCCGGCGGGCCACGAGCAACCGTGCCGTTCGAGGTGGATGCAACGGTTCCTCCTCACCGAAAAGCTTGTGGAGTGAAATGCACAGGTGAAGCTCGCCTCGCACATTCACCAGGCCGAGGAGAACTTCACGGGGCTTATGGGGAACGCTGCGAACCACAACAGGTTCGGTGATCTCGCGCAGGCTGGTCGCGGGAAACGAGAGCCATGTCTGGCCCACGCGAAACACCAGATGGGAAGTGGTTTTTAATTGTACGGTACTCTTATCTTCGGCCAGAATCTCTGTCCACGAATCGATGTAATCCGCAGGGGCGGGCCGGTCGAGCAGGCGCCGCCCATTGTCGGCATAAACATTGCAATTGCGGCAGTGCGACACGCGCGGCAGCTCAGGACACGAACCATCTCCCCAGACGCCGATGTGGGTCCAGCAGTTTTGTTGCACGGGCGCAATGATGGAGACATCGCTCATAATTTAATCGGTTGTCGAGACATCCTCGGAGCGACGCGCGCGGGCGCGCAGCAGCGCAGCCCCAGCCCCGTCGCCACGAGCCTCTTTCTTCAGCGCCAGATGCAACAGAGCCTCGCGATGATTCGGATCAAGGTAAAGAGCTTTTCGGAACGAACCGACCGCGAGTTCGGAGCGCCCTAAAGCGTCGTGCAACACGCCGAGCAGAAAGTGGCCCTCAGCGGAACCGGGAACGCGCTGAAGATACTCGCTGCAAATCCGGAGCGCCTCATCGATCTGCCCAGAGTCTCCCATTTGGCGGGCGATGGTCAGTTGCGAAAGTTCCGCTTCCTGAATTGAATTCACCGCCGCATCCACAGGATCAACAGAAGCAATTGTGACAGTGCGTGGTACTGCGGAGTATGAATGGGGTGCAACATTCGTAGGTACGCTTTCTTGGTTGGCTGGCCGCAACTTCGAAGCGGGTCGTCCGCCAATTCTGGTAAAAGCGAACGCCGCCGGCGGTCCCGTGGGCGTGAATCCGTGTTCCCGCGCAAAACCCGCCTCCGCATGTCCAAGCACCAGCACACCATGATCCGCCACCAGACGGCGTAAAACCGTTAGTGCGATCAACCTTGCCTCTGGATGCAGGTAGATCAGGAGATTCCGGCAGAACACCAGATCATAGGGCGCGTCGTCTTCCAGAAAATCCGGTGACATCAAATTCGCGTGGCGGAATCTTACCAGGGAAGCCGCATCGCCTTTCAAATTCCATATCATGGTGCCTTCCGTGTGATCGAAGTACTGCGCGCGAAACCAGAGCGCGTTTTCTCGGAACGATCTCGCACGGTACACCCCCGCACATGCCGATTCCAGGGCTCGACGGCTTACGTCCACTGCATCCACAGTAAACGACCCGGCTTGCGCCCCTGCATGCAGCATGGCCATAACCACCGAATATGGCTCCTCGCCGGTGGAACAGGGACAGCTCAGGACACGTAGCACATCTCCGGATGCGCGGCTCATGTGTTCGCGCGCAAGATGTGCAGCCAGTTCGAATGGCGCGATGTCCCGAAAAAACCATGTCTCGGGAATCACCACGTTATCGACAAGCCGGTTCCAAACGTCCGGATCGCTCGAGAGTTCCCGCGCAAAAGCCGCGGGATCGGAGAAGCCCGCGTCTTCCATGGATTTTCTGACGACGGAATCGATCGCCTGGGAGCCTACACTCTGAATATCGAATCCGAGCCGCGTGGAGAGTAGATTTTCTACCTCGGTGAGTCCCACGTCCTAGCCCTCCACGAACAAGCGATCCCGCAACTCATCGGACAGCAGATGTTCAACCTTCACGTATTGAACGATGCGGCCTTCGCTGGCGGTCAATCCGCCCAGATAAGGCGCTTCCGGCAAGGCGATTCCGGACGATGTAGGTTCAGATTCACCTGCGTCGAGAATTTCCGTGGCACGCTCCGCAAGCAGGCCGAGGACTCGGCCGGTTCCTGAAAGCCCCGGATGCTGAACCAGAATTATTCGCGTACTCATCAGGGCAGCGTAAGGTCTTCTCACGATCAACTGGCTCAAGTCAATGACTGGAACCATCGCGCCTCGGTAGCGGAACACCCCCGCAACGTACGCCGGAACTTGAGGGAGCTTCCGCAGGCGCACGGACGGCAGCACTTTCAAAACTTGTGTGATGTCGAGACCATATCGCTGGCCGTCGACTTCGAAGAGCAACGCTACCATTGTGAAATTTAGCCCACCGGCGCGAGTTCTGTAACAGTTTCTTGTGACCCTGAGGCAGAGGTTGTGGAAGGGTTCACATTAAACCGGGAAACCTCACGGTGCAGCACACGGGCGGCCTGGTCGAGCAGCTCAAGCGCACGCACGGCGTCGCGCTGTGAATCCGCCGTGTTCCGCGTCGCATCGCTAAGTTGAATCATCGCCTCCGTGATCTGACGCGCACCGACCGACTGCGACTCCATTCCTTCATTCACCGACTCGAAGCGCGGCCCCAAACCTTGCACCTGTTCAATGATGCGCGCGATTTGTCCGCTGATCTCCTTGACCTCTCGCACCGCGCTCTGCACTTCCTGCGCGAATTTTTCCATGCCCATCACTCCGGACGAAACAGACGACTGCATTTCCTTCACCATCTGCTCGATGTCCAGAGTGGCAATCGCCGTCTGGTCGGCAAGGCGGCGGATTTCCCGAGCGACTACCGCGAAGCCCTGGCCGAACTCCCCGGCCTTCGCCGCTTCGATGGCGGCGTTGAGCGACAGCAGGTTGGTCTGATCGGCGACTTTATTGATCGTTGTCACCACGCTGGTGATATTGGTGACCTTGGCGTTGATGTCCGCGAGCTTCTGGGCGATGGCGGTTGACGCCGTCGCCATCTTTTCCATGGTCGTGCCCATCCTCATGAGCCCGGTCTGACCACTCCCAGCCGACGCCGCCGCTTCTTGCGAGAGAACGGCCACATCCGCCATGGTGCCGACCAGCGCCTGAGTCGTAGCCGATATTTCTTTCGCGGAAGAAACAACTTCATTGGTGGAAGCGACTTGTTGCGTTAGCGTCGCTTCGAGTTCCCTCGACGAGGCGGTGAGTTGTGTCGCCGACGATGTCACCTGGATGCCGGATTCCTGAACGCGCTTGACCAGCCCCAGCAACTTCTCCATCAAAGCATTGACTTCCGCGGCGATCAGCCCGACTTCATCGGTGCTCGTGGCCAGACGTTTGGTCAGATCGCCTTCGCCGGCGGCAAGCTCATGGAGCTGATTGCGCACATTCGCCAGAGATTGAGTTACGGCGCGCGATACCGTCCATCCGATAAACACCGATCCCAATAGACCGAATATAAGGATCGAGAGTTGGAGCGTTCGTCCCCGCGAATAGCTCGCGGTTAGGTCCTGAAAATCGTTCCTCGCTTCGCTTTGCAGCGTCTGATAGAGCTGCGTGAGCTGGTCGCCCAGCGGGTCGGCGGCTGCGTACCAATTGCTGGCTATAAATTTCCGGATACCCGCGCGGTCACCGCGCTGGATCAACATGTTTAACTTCGCAACTTCCCCGTCCGCGCTCTTCATTAACGATTCGGCTTCGCTGGCCATTTGTTTGTCCACGTCTTCCGACTGCAGGCTGACAAACTTGGGCCAGGTCGCCGCGATTTGGTCCGTTGCCGCCTTGACCGCGTCCAGAGCTTCCTGAGAGTTCAATACACCATCGGAAAATTTGTTGGCGGCACCGATAATCTGGACGGTGTAGGCAAGCTCAACATTCTTGAGGTAGCCGATCGACAAGACGCGGGTGGAGAATATCTTGTCGAATGCCCGCTCGCCTCTTGATGCCTGGATGATACCGACAACGCCCACGGCCGCGCCCACCAGGCTCATAAGGGCAATTAGGACAAACAAGCGGGACCTGATCGTAAGCTTATTTAGCATTCTGTTTTCTCCGATGGATGACTGGCGACGATGCCCGCGGAACTTTTCAATTTTTCAACACCTCTGGGCAAACCAATCACCCGCAAATCAGGCCGGGAAAAGGACCCGATCGTGGGCGGCTATTGTAACGTGAAATTAAAGGGGATCGTCATGATTACCTGAACCGGCTGACGGTTGACCAAAGTCGGCTTGAATACACACTCGCGCACGGCATTAATCGCGGCGTCATCAAGCTGCTTCACGGACTTGACAACTTTGACGTCTTTGACCTTCCCATCCGTGCCAATCGTGGCCTCGACGATGACAACGCCTTCGACACGAGCAGCCCTGGCTGCGGGCGGATAAACCGGCAGCACATTCTTGACTTTTATCGGCGGTTTGATGTCGCCACCGACGCGAACCGTCTCCACCGACGCGTCGCCTTTACCGCCCTGAGGGGCGGGTGAGGCAAGCAGTGGACCAGCCATGAAGCTGGCTGCCATCAGGACTGCTCCTGCCAGCTTCCTCATCAAACTATTTGAGTCTGCAATCTCTACAATCATGTGGGGATAACTTACTAGAGCATCTCGAATAAGGGCATGACTCTATCCGGCATATGTTGACGCAATGTTACAACAATGCTACAGAAATGTTACAGCTTAATGAGCGTTACGCTCACCCCATTTGGATCACGATAATCCGCGGGATAAGATTAATGAATTGTCGATATGCCCGATGCGAAATACAACCCGCATGGCGAAATTCGATGCTGCGAATTGCGCCAAGCTTCCGCGCCTCGATTCGGTCACTCTTGTTCCCGACATTCAGCAGCGTGTTCTAGCCTGAATCGCGCACCAGAGTGAACGATCAAATTTGAAAAATGTTTCTTTTTGAACATAAGCGCCCTTCTCAAGCCACTAACATATCCTCTTAGATCAATCTCTATTTGTTGGACCGACGAGAAAAGAAATGGCTAATACGAAAACTGAGACGTGAGCGCATGTGGGTTGTTCGTGTGAAACGACGTCGGACAAATACTGCAACGCACCGTGAGAAGCGACGGAGAAGACTCGGGACATTGATTGCCGGTGTAAACATAGAGGATGCAAAGGGGACACGCACTAGACATCGGGTTATGTTCGCGTTCGAAAACTATCAACAACTGATTTGAAAGGAAATGCCATGTCATTCGGTCTTTACTCGATTGGGTTCGCGATCGTTATCGGCGGCCTGATTTATGCGGCACACTTGATGCACATTCCCGCGCACTGGATCGGGGTAGGCACGGTTGTGCTAATAGGGCTCGGGATTCTCTCCGGTGTAAAGGCGACGCGTCAAAAGGATCCTGTAGGATGACGGCGTCAGCCGAATCTGCCTGAAGACCTCATCTGGGATAGCGGATCTATCAACTTTTTCGTCGCAAGCAGAGGGCTGACACTGGGAAATGTGCTTCAAGCGTAGGTCCCCAGCGCGCTTTATCCTGGAATTTTGTGTGCGCGGACGATGAATCTCCTGGGAGCAGGGCCCACAAAATAGAACGGATAGCATGTCACCAACGTGAGGATCGTGTCGCTGGAATCGGCTAACACCTGAATATCTTCGGGTTCAACCACACGGGTCGTATCTACTAGATAGCGGTATGATCCGTCCAGCGTCGTCACCTTAATTTCATCATCGTGGCGAATGTTCCGCAGGGGCCTGAAAAACGTATCGCGGTGCCCCGCGATTGCCGCATTCCCCTGGTGTCCAGGGAGTGGCGTACCGGCTACATGCCCTACCGCATGCCGCAAAGTTCGCTCGTCGGTGCCTTCCAAAATCATCGCGGAAACTCCAAGCCTGTCTATTTCGATTCTGCCTAATGCATTCCCCGAATCCGGAGTGGCTTGAACACCACTGATATCACCGGCATTGGCGGTCGCCGCTTCGCGATTGCTCAATTCTTGGTGAAAGCTACGGGCTTGATCGGCTTGGTAAAGTTTTGCATCGAGCAGCACATAGCCGCAGTAGCCCAAAGCGAGAACACCGATGATCAGGAATGCGTTCCGGCTCCATCGAAGGATTCGGTGGGTGCGCGAGGAATGAGTCATCGCTATTCGCAGCCTCATGGCCTGATGCTCGAGCTGCTTTCAGAAGCGTGAAGATTCGATGGAGCGGAATAACCTGCGCGGGTGATGACAGTCAATCGCCGTCCTCCGCCGGTAGCGCGCGCCCTCACGCTGATGGAGCGGTAGGCACCGTCCTGCGTCTTGTTTACTGGCGCGAAGGTGATGGTGTACTGGCTGCGTACATCGTGGGCGATTTGTTCGCAAATCGGAAGAATTTCCGGCAGTGATTGGGGGGAAAATGACTCCCCGCCGGAAGCGCTCGACAATTGCTTGAGCACGTGCGGATTCTTATCTTCGTCGGATACGTCAAATATCCCGATCGTGTAGACCAGCGCATTCGACTGATTCACCATAGACATGACTTGGGCCAAACTGCGCTTGCTGGCGTTGTCTCCTCCGTCGCTGACTACAATCAAGACCTTTTTGTCCCATTTGCCCTTTTGCACTTGTTCCAGGGCGACCGTAATTGCATCGTAGAGGGCGGTCATCCCGGTCATCGCATTTTTGGTCAGCGCGGTTTCCAGTTGAGTAGCGTTATTTGTGAAAGGCACATTTGATGGAAGGCCCATCGAAACATGCTCGTTGAAATTGACGACGAAGATCTGATCCTCCGGATTGCTGGAGCGCACGAATGCAAGAGCTGCTGCTGTCACGTCCGCGTGCTTCGGGCGCATGCTTCCACTGTTGTCGATCACCAAGCCGATCGTGACGGGGACATCTTCGTGACTGAAAGATTCAATAGGTTGAAGGACTTTATCCTCGAAGACCTGGAAGTTTTCTTTGCCGAGTCCCGAAATTGGAGCGCCCTTGTGGTCCCTCACCGTGGCTCGCAAGACAACCAGGTCCACATTGGTTCGAAGAACGTATGGAGGAGCTTGGCTAGACTGCGGAACGTCTTGTTTTTGATGAACGCCGGGTAAAGCCGATCCCCCAGTCGTGGCGACGCAAGCCAAACTGAAGAGAAAGACAACCGAGAACACGACTACGATTTGACGCAGATGTCGTTTCATAAGATTTCCCGATTCCGTTTGCGGCATGCATATCTTCGGGTAATAGAGAAAAGTGGATGGTCGTCGTAGACCACACTTCCCACCCATGAGGACAGGTCAACTTCACCTGCCCCCTACAAGATACATCCATCCCTTGATCTAAGCGGATCGCTTTGAAATGACCAAGAGAGTGAAGCCTGACAGCAGGGACAACAGACCGATCAATGCAAACAGCGGCAGTGAGCTGGCTGTCGCAGGTAAGGTCTGCGCCTGGGCTTGCGGTTGAGGTTGCGCTTGCGGTTCAGCCTGTGCCATAACGGCGACCGGCGGGTTTTCCACTACTGCGGTGACTGGAACCTCTTCACCTGTGGGTTGAACTGCTGCGAGCGGTACAGTTCTCAAGGTTTCAACCGGAACCGTATCGGTAACTTCGATGGGCATCGCGAGGACGGGTTCGTTCACGATCTTAGCCAGTTCGATGGCCCGTGTCTTCGGGTAAACGAATTCCTGGCCCCACTGCTGTCCGGGATAGAACCAGGCCTTGATCGCTTGCGGTTGGCCAGCGCCTCGTTCTCCGAACGTCAGCACTGTCTTGTCTGTCGCCTTTAAGCGCACATTGGGAATCGCAAGAATGGTCGTATAGAGGTGCAGTTCGTCCGCGCTAAAGATTTGGACGATTTCACGATCGTTCGGCGACTCCATAATCTTGAATACGTAGGTGCCGGCAGGCAGGATCTGAGCACCCGCACCCGGAACTTCGAATGGCTCGGTGAACGTGATTGTGGTTTTCTTGTTAGAATCATCGGCCTTGACGTGAGTTGCAACTGCCATAGCCGTGAGCACCAAACAGCAGATTATCGCTAAACTTTTGATTCGCTCCATTTTGTTACCTCTTTTCCAAGTTGCAGTGCTTCGTTTTTTTCGCTGAATAAACTTACTCGCCTCACGGAATTCGAGGCGTTTCCGATTTTAAGTTCATATCGATTTGCGAGGACAATGTTCCGTTTTAGGGGCCTCCACCTTTGACCAGATTCCGGCTGGCGGGTAGTGGCATTCCTCTTATACAGGTTGCGGCTTATGCCGTCAGTTCAATACAGAACAGACCAGTGGTCAAAACTGCACAATGTGGCATCGGGAAGGAAACTGCGCCTTTAATCGTGGGGCAGATGCGAGGGATTTGTGACGGAGATCAATCGTGCAGAACTACACTCAACAAGCCGCTATGGACGGTCAGTCCATTGGAGTAATCGATAAACCCGAGTTTTTTGAACTTCATCATGAAGTGGCTGACGCGCGATCGTGTGGTGCCAACCATTTGTGCCAGGTGTTCCTGATTGATTCGGGGAAGGACAGTTTCGGCTCTGCTTTCCTTGCCAAAATGTGCAAGCAATAAGAGGATGCGGGCCAGGCGCTTCTCACTGGAATTGAAAAGCTGGTCAACCAGGTCCGCCTCAAACCGAATATTGCGCGAGAGAAGATGCGTGACGAACAATTCGGAGACGTCGTGCTGGTCGTGCAGCATTCGCGTCATAACCGGGCGTTCAATCCGGATCAAGGTGCAATCGGATAGCGCGGAAGCCGTAGAGATGCGCAGCGGCTGGCCTGCAAGGCAGCCCTCTCCGAGGAAATCGCCGACGCTGAGCACCGCGACGATGGCTTCCTTCCCCTGTTTGGAGGTAACCGCCAGTTTGACCTTGCCTTGCCGGATATAAAATATGGAATCCGCCGGCTGGCCTTGCCAGAAGATCTTGCGTTTCGCGCTGTACTCTACTGCTGCGTTGCCACCGGCGACTTCCTGAAGAGTTGTTTCCCAATTGATCGATTGGATTTTCTTGCGTTTCAACGCGGTTCCCCCGATGGAATTCATTGGTGCCTGCCGCGCATGTTCCACAGTTCCAGCAGTAATCATGGCCCCCACGCTTAGTGCATCTGCCATAGCATCCTGTTCTCAGGTGCACGAGCTGTATGTTCCATTGTGCACACATTTCAATCGTTCGCCGACAGGGGGCAAACCACTGTTTTCATCGCCAGCCAAGACACATTGGATTTAAAAGTACCTGCTTTGTCCTTAAGTGAACAGCTTCCTGCGTTCGAAGTTCGTATTATGCGTGAGTGAATAAGAAGCTCACACAATCAAGTGAGGTAAAAAATCATGCCTTTAGGCCAAGTGTTGTTTGCGTTGATCGTCATCGGTGTCGTGCTCTGGCTGATTAATCAGTTCATTCCAATGGCGGGTTCCATCAAATCGATTTTGAACGCAGTCGTCGTGATTGGCGTGCTTTGGTGGCTCGGTAATGTGTTTGGCCTGTTTCAATCGCTCTCCAGAATCCACGTCGGATAAGAAATCCGGCTGTTGAACATTCGTGCGCAGGCTCGGCGAGCCGCGAGAATCGATCAAACACCTCGTGAAACATCCAGAGGGTAGCGTAGGTATGGCCACACTTTACGTGTGTGGACTGGACCTAGAGCTCGCCGGAAAAAGGAGATACCATGTATAAATCGATTCAAATTATCGGTGTATCAACTCTGTTTTTGCTTCTCGGGTTTGTCGCAACGTCTAATGCAAAGCAAGGACGACCGGAGAAAGAAGCGGAAAACGCCAAGCCCGCCCAACAGCAGGATCAGAGGCCGCAGCAGCAGGCTAGGGCCCCACGGCAACAGCAGCAGAAGCCGCAGCAGCAAGCCAAGGCCCCGCAGCAACAACAGCAGAAACCGCAGCAGCAAGCCGAGGCCCCACGGCAACAGCAGCAGAAGCCGCAGCAGCAAGCCAAGGCCCCGCAGCAACAACAGCAGAAACCGCAGCAACAAGCCAAGGCCCCACAGCAACAACAGCAGAAACCGCAGCAGCAGGCAAAGGCCCCACAGCAACAGCAGCAGGAAGCGTCTTCACAGAGTCCCCACCGCACACAGTCGGCGATGGCCACGCAGCGCTCGCAGCCGGCGCTACGGCTGAGCTCGAGGGGCAACGGCCGAATCCCTGACGAACGTTTCCGTTCCAATTTCGGTCGTGGCCACGAGTTTCGAATGGGAAACCCCGTGTTTGTCAGCGGATATTCCCGCTTCCAGTACGGCGGTTATTGGTTTGGATTTGTTGAACCGTGGCCGGTAGGCTGGTACTACACAGATGACGTTTACATCGATTACGTAGACGGTGGGTATTACATGTATGACCCGTACTATCCCGGCGCTCGCTTCGCTATCAGCGTTGTTCTCTGACGTCCGATCCTCGACGTTAACCGGATTCAACATCGACCCGGCGCGTGAAGATCTCGACGATTGAGAATGCCGCCTGGGCGGATTTTTGAAGATTATTCGATGGACGGATCCGGGAAAGATCAAACAATGCCTGCAAATTCCGGACGCTGGAGTCGATGGAGTACGCGCGTGGCGGCACTCATTCTTTTAAGGCTGCTTTCCGACAGAGGTATGAACGCGTACTCGGTGCTCACCCACGAGGAGATCATAGACCTGGTGTGGACCGACGAACTTCGTTCGCTTCTTCAGCGTTTTCCCGGGCTCACCGAGGATCAGATAAAAGAGGCGCGCGCCTATGCGTATGGCGGCGCTGGCAGAACGTGCTGACTTCGCTCGAACAATCAAAACTGGTGACGCCGGTTCCGACCGTCGCGGACGGCAAGACTCAGCGTAGCCTTTCCGCGTCATGCGGAGAAGTTATCCCCCAGTTGAGCGGCCAGAGGTCAACGCGGCACCCACGTTAGAATGAAACAGCGCGATTCAATCGTATTTCTCACAGGAGCTTTACTCTCATGATCGGGTCGCCCACAGTTCGCGGGAAAATACTTTCAATAAGTGCTCCCATCTTTTTCGTTGTATCTATTCTCAATCCTAGCAAGGTCATTTCGGCACAACCAGCCTCCAGAAATGAAGTTTCCGCAAAACCGCCGGCTATTGTCATCGGTTTCGTCGGCGGGTTCGTCGCGCACGATAATCCGATTCATAGTGAGGTCCAGCTCGCAGCGCATTTGCGCAAGCTATACCCAACGGGCGTGGATGTGGAGACGTTTGAGAGTTATCGCGGGGAAAGAGCATTTAATAGGATACGGAAAATATTGGATACCAATCGGGATGGAACGTTGACGCCGGAAGAAAAGCAAAATGCCCGGATTATCCTTTACGGGCACAGTTGGGGGGCTTCCGAATCCATCTATCTGGCGCGTACATTGGAAAAAGACGGAATTCCAGTGTTGCTCACACTGCAGGTGGACAGCGTATCTAAGTTCGGACGAGATGACATGACGATTCCCGCCAATGTGGCTCAGGCCGCCAACTTCTATCAACCAAATGGATTTGTGCACGGCCACCACGATATTCGCGCCGCCGATGCCAGACGCACCAGGATCATCGGAAATTTCCGGTTTGACTATGCGACCAGTTCCCTTAACTGCGCAGAGTATCCATGGTACGACCGCTACGTCGTGAAGCCGCATACACAGATTGAGTGTGATCCGGTGGTTTGGAGTCAGGTGGAATCGCTGATTCGAACGAGTTTGTTGCCGATATCCCCAATTGGCACTGCAAAATGACCGGTTTGGAAGTCAGCACCTCCGGCAAGTCTAGCCAAACCGATTTCTGCAAAGGGCTCAGTTTCGAACAATCTTCGCAAAACGAGCAATAGAGCACAGTATTCGCTGTCCGTAGGCCTGATACTGCACGCTCACCGTAATTCCAAGGAGACAAACCGTGAAAAGTTCCGCAGCTTTATTAGCAGTTCTCGCAATACTGGGTGTATCCACATTCACCCGGGCTCAAACTTACAGTGGAAATGGAATTAGCCGCACCACGCGCGCCGTGAAATACGCGCATCGCAGCGGCTCCACTAAAATCGATTTCCAGGGCACCGACTTGATGCCGGGCGCCTCCGGCGAGGCGGAAGTAGCCAGCAAGCGCGGCGCCATGAAGATTGAAGTTGAATTCAAGGGGCTCGACAAGCCCACTACCTTCGGCACCGAATATCTCACCTACGTGATGTGGGCGATTTCTCCCGAAGGCCGGTCGGTCAATGTTGGTGAGGTACTCGTGGGAGATAACCATCGCAGCAAGCTGGACGTCACGACGGACCTGCAGGCCTTTGCGCTCATCGTGACCGCGGAGCCTTACTATGCCGTCCGCCGCCCCAGCAACGTTGTGATTATGGAAAACGCGATTCGGCCGGACACAGTTGGGTCCAGTGAAGCAGTGGATGCCAAGTATGAACTCATCGATCGGGGCGGCTATATTCCCACGGGTTATCATTTCGATCCAGTGGTCCTGAATTCCAAATTGCCGCTGGAATTTTTCGAAGCGCGCAACGCCGTGCGTATCGCCAAATCGGCTGGAGCGGACACCAACGCAACCGAAAGCTATCAAAAGGCCGTCGCGCAGATGGATCGGGCCGATGCCATGGGTACCAGGGGACACTATGACAAGAAAGTCTTGATTTCCCTGTCCCGCGAAGTTGTACAAACAGCGGATGACTCCCGTGAAATCGCTGTAAAGCGCGTGGATGCAGATCGCTTGAATGCCGACAAGGACCGCGAAGCCGGAAAACTCGCGAATGCCCGTGCAAAGTCCACGGAAGAAATGCAGGGACGCATGAGCGCGGAAGCGGCCACAGCCGAAGCGAATCGTGCCCGCGCGGAGTCTGATAAAGCCGCCGCCGGTGCAAACCAAGCCACAGCGGACGCACAGCAAGGCCAACGCAATGCAGAAGCGGAGTCGGACAGGAACCGCGCCGTCGCCGTTGATGCCAATCAAGCCACTGCGGACGCGATGAAGGCGCAAAAAAGCGCTGAAGAAGACTCGGAACGTAACCGCCTCGCCGCCGCAAACTCAGATCAGCAACGTAACCTGGCAGTCCAGGACCGCGAGGAATTGCGAGCGAAATTGCTGCAACAATTCAACGTCATTTTTGCCACGCGCGACACTGCCCGTGGCCTCATCGTGAGCCTATCCGATGTGCTCTTCGACACCGGTAAATCCACGCTTCGTCCGATAGCGCGCGAGAAGCTCGCGAAAATATCGGGAATCGTTCTGGCCTACCCCGCACTCAAACTCGCAATTGAAGGGAACACCGACAGCGTGGGCAGCGACGCCATGAACCAGCAACTCTCGGAGCACCGAGCCGATTCAGTCCGCGATTACCTCGCAATCGAAAACATTCCCGCAGCGTCCATGACTGCGCGGGGATTTGGCAAGACGCAACCCGTGGCTTCGAATGACACCGCAGAAGGACGCCAACAGAACCGACGGGTGGAGCTTGTGGTTTCCGGCGAAGTGATCGGGACAACAATCGGGATTATTTCCGAAAACTTGCCGCTAAGTCCTCGCCCATAGCGCGTCTCATGCTGGCGTCATGGGCCCCAGCGTTCAGTAGCGCACGCTGGGGCCCAAACGTTCGTTTATGGAAGACATATCGGAGGCGTGCTACAACTTCGGGTACATTTCCAAAATCCAGGCCCGAAGGTCGACCGTGTTACCCAGTCGGCGACATGATAGCAAAGTGTTCAAAATGGAACAGTCGGTAGGTTCACTTTAGGTCAGTCTACCTGTGGGATATTCATACTAGTTCCATTAGCGGGCCGGGGGATCCTGGGCCCGCTCTGGAGATCCTGAAGGTGGTTTCTCGTGCCATTTTTGAGCCAAAGCCAAACTTTTCAGCAACATCCAATTCAGGCTGCACACCGCATTCCGACCCACCGACGGAGGAAAGTCCGCATTCTCTTCGTCGATGATAAGGAAGCCGATGTCGAACTCAGCCTGCACGAATTGAAGAGGATGGATTTTGCTGTCTCCGCGGATTGGGTTCAGGCCCAGGATGAGTTCAGAGAGCGGCTGCGCACGCAATCCTACGATGCCATCGTGTGCGATTACTCCATGCCCACATGGACGGGGATGGAGGCGCTCGAATTCCTGAACCAGATGCATGGCGAGACTCCTTTTATCCTGGCCTCGCGCATTCTGGATGAAGACATGGCAAACGCATTCATCCTGAAAGGTGCATTCGATTGCGTCGATAAGAATCGCCTGAATCGTCTGCCGCTGGCGGTCGCTCTGGCCGTGGAGGAGAAGACGTGGCGCGAAGAGCGGAACAATGCCGAGAAGGAGTTGCGGCACTCGGAAGCCCACTATCGCGCTCTGGTGGAGAACCCCACCTATGGCATATGCCACTTTGACGTGGACGGGCGGTTTCTCGATGTGAACGAAGCTCTCGTGACGATGCTGGGTTACGGGTCGAAACAGGAATTGATGGCTGTGAACCTGGCCACGGAAATTATCCGCGATCCCACCGAGCGGGCACAGCTATTCGAATCTTACCGGCAGACAGGCCGCGTCGATCTGGTGGAAGTTGAATTGAAGCGGAAAGATGGAACACCCATGAAGGTTCGGCTCAGCGGCGAGCAAGTGGGGAAAGTGAAGGGATCGCCTGATGGATACGAGGTGATCGTCGAGGACGTGACCTCGCAACGCGCCTCCGAGGACCACCTCCGGCATCTGGCTGCGACGGATTCACTTACGGGGTTGGCAAATTACCGCAAGCTTTCCGAAACCCTGGAATCGGAGATTAAACGCTCAGACCGCACAGGGCGCGCATTTGCCGTGCTCCTTTTCGATTTGGATGGCATGAAGCGGATTAACGACAGCCACGGGCATCTGGCGGGCAATCGGGCGCTGTGCCGCCTGGCCGATATTTTTCGCTCTTCCTGCCGGTCGATCGATACCGCGGCGCGATATGGCGGCGACGAATTTGCAATTATTTTGCCGGAGACTTCCGCTCCGGAAGCAAACGCGGTCGCACACCGGATTTGCGAACGACTGTCCAGCGATCGTGAGGAGCCTTTGCTTTCCGTGAGCGTGGGCATAGCCGTTTATCCTGGGGATGGCACAACCATCGAGTCCCTTTTGCAGGCAGCGGATCGCGCCCTCTACAAGATGAAACAAATGCAAAAGACGGCCTGATATGTACTGCTAATCAGGCGCCAAGAAACAAATTGTTCAGAATTGAACAGTCTTTTTGTTTCCTCCGCGATACAAAGTGCTTGTACTTCCGCAACAGTCGATTCCCGGACTTACCGAAAGATTTAGAGAGAGGCCAACATGAATATTGAGGGAACAAAAACCTTCTCACCTGTATATTCCGCTTGGTTCGGTAGACCTGTGGTTCTTCTGGTCGTTATCCGGCAATGCCATGTCCCGATGCCTTGCCGCATCGTTGGCGAATCACCTGCCGAGGTGCGCGTTTGCATCCAGCCCGGTTGGGAGATGAATGTCCGAAAAGATTTGATTGTGGCTATCGAGGAACACGCCGGTGCCCCCGAAACCCAAGTGAATTGAGGTGGGTCGATAGAGCTTGGTTGGTTTGGTCGCCAATCAGGGTGCCTGTTGCAGCATGGGAGCCGAGTGTGGCGCAGAGCATGGTTGAAATCTTGAAAACACTAACGATAAAAGGAGACCTGCGATGTTACTGCTAATTATTCTTCTGGTGCTGTTGTTCGGAGGAGGGGGAGGGTACTACGGCTACTCCCGGTGGGGAACAGGCGGGGGCCTTGGAATTGTTGGCACGGTCCTGCTTATTTTAGTGATTGTCTATCTGGTAGGTGGATTGCGTTAACTTCGGTTGTATCTAAAATGGAGAATTAGCGTCAGGAGGCATCTCATGAAAGACAGCACAAAGGACAAAGCTAAAGGAAAGTTTCACGAAGTGAAGGGCAAGGTTAAGGAAAAAGTTGGACAGGCGACAAACAATCCCGACCTGGAAGCCGAAGGCCAGGGGGAAAAGCTTGGCGGGAAAATTCTGAAGAAGATCGGCCAAGTCGAAAAAGTCGTCGGAGCATAATCTAGAGGGCTCCGCTTGTTTGCCCTGAATCCAGAAGCGGAGCCCTCTAGTTTTAAGGCCAAGTTGAGATGATCACCGGTCATGTCATCGCGGCGTTGCTGCCAGCCGCAGTGCGCGGCGCGCGGCGCTGGCTCTTTCATCTCGGTGGATTAGGCCTGATTCCCCTCGGATTCCTTGACAACTCGCCGCTTCCGGTTCCCGGCATTATGGATGTGGCCACAACTGTCTTGTCCGCACGCCACGAACAGTTGTGGCTCTATTATGGCCTAATGGCGACGGCGGGGTCGCTGATTGGTGGCTTTGCAACATACCGCCTCGCCCGCAAGGGAGGGAAAGAAGCCCTCCAGCGCAGGTTTCCGTCCCGGAAGGTGGATCGAGTGTGCGGGATCTTTAATCGATGGGGTTTCGCCGCCATTGCGATTCCTGCTTTGCTGCCGCCGCCTGTGCCCATGGTCCCTTTTCTATTTGCGGCAGGCGCCATGCAATATCCGGCGAGGAAATTCCTGGCCGCTCTTGCGGTTGGCCGAATCACTAGATATATGTTCCTGTCCTATCTGGCCGCGCGCTACGGACGGCAAATCATTGCTTTCATCGTGGCGCACGGGCATCCCGTCATCCTGGCAATCATCTTGATGTTATTGGCCACGGTTACCGTCGTTTTCTACTTCTGGCCCGGCAGCAACAGCAAGAAGTGGACATGGAAATTAGGCGGACGTTTCTCCTGAATCTCCCGCCCCATTAGTCGTGCAGGACGACACTCAGCAGCGAAGAGTTGATCTGCAGCCCGCCGTTGTAATGGATGAAACCCATCTTCTTGAACTTGTTCATGAAAAAATTGACGCGGGAGCGCGTGGTGCCAATCATTTCGGCCAGTGTCTCTTGCGGAATTTTGGGAAGCACCTTTTGGATTCTATCCTGCGTGCCATAGCGGGCCAGCAGAAGCAGGGCGCGCGCGAGCCGTTTCTCGCTGGAGTTAAAAAGCTGGTCGATCAAGTCCTCCTCGATTCGGACATTGCGCTGAAGCATGTAGGTAATGAAGCGGTCGGAAAACTCGCTTTCCATATGGAGCACTCGGAACATTTCCTTATTGTCGATCGCCAGCACTGTCACAGGAGTGATAGCAGTCGCCGTCGCCATCCGCAGCGATTGCCCTGCTAATCCCCCTTCACCGATGAAGTCACCCGCCCCCAGCATTCCTACTACGGCCTCTTTGCCGGTCTTGGAGACGACGGAGATCTTCACCCCGCCTTTTAGGACGTACATGATGCTCTTGCAGGGATCGCCTTGGGAAAATAGGGTGTCCTTTCTCCCGAACTCCATCATGGTTCTCGCTACACCGGCGGAATGAAGAAAAGCTTCCGTGTTGAAAGGCGGTGGTTTCTTTCCTGTGTTTGTCTTTCCAATCGCTGGGCGGTTCGTTTTCATATCGGTCTCCTCATGCCTTCGCATTTATTCCGATGGCCTGGATTCGTGTCATAGGAACCATCGTCAGATTGAGGGAAACTCTGGAGTTATCGCGATTATTCATGGGCCTTGTGTGCGCAGCGCAAACATGCAGCGCACAGTCTTTGTCGCGTTGACCCTCGAAGTTTTGAATCATCTCTTCCAGGAAGTTGCCGACCGGCGGACCTGAGGGCTTGAATGTCCAGGTGCATTCCGAACAACCCCAGGTTTCCATGCGCGCGGTCGCGATCCATATCATGTGTCTCATAAGAATCTCCTTTACCGAGGACTTGCCTATCCGATTCAATCGTATCTATATCATGACGAAAATCAAGCGATCTCTGCGCGCGCTAATGGCCAAAAGCCTGCGCTGACTCCGTGTGCGTCCCGCGCGTCTGGGCACGGAGTTCTTCAATATCTGGTTTCTACTGGAACTTCCTTGCGCCCCACCGGTGGAAATCCGGAGTGCTCTCATTGCGACCGTGACGGGAACCTGGTCGAAGCGTGTTTTCCTGTTTTCCATGTTCGTCTCTCCTGTTGCTACCACCGTAGCAGCAGTCAAGTCATACGGGGAGAATATTTAAAATGATTTTGGCCCATCGTTTTCGCTGCATTTAGGGAGGATTGATATTCGTTAAGGGGGAAGCTCCTCTTGTTAGAGGCTGTACAGGATAGAACACGTCACGATAAATGTCTGTTACTTGTATTTCTGTGATACGCTACGGGTAGCATACGCATGCGTAGCCTTTGCTATGTGTACGGAGCGAAGGAGGCTTTCCATGAATCCTCGCCGAATTGCAGCTAATTTCAGAACGCTGGATCTGGGCGACGTCCCTCATTCCAGAAGCGGCAAGAACAAGAAGATCGTTTCCATGATTTTGAAAGACCTCATCCAACTGAAGGAAGGCGCGGCGCTTCGAGTGCCGCTGACCGAGCTGGGCAACACCAAGGAAAACGTTCGCTCAGCGCTGAACCGCGCTACGCGCGGCGCCAAACTGAACGTCGCCACAGCCACGGACGAGAATTACCTGTACGTTTGGAATGTCATCAAGCCCGCTTAAACGACCAAGTTGCCCAGACTCTTGCTCCGCTGTGCCCCTCTGCTGTTTCTCTGTGCCCATTGCGCTTCCTATCCGAAGACGAGTTTGCGTGCCTGAGCAATATGGAACAGACGTCCGCGCATACTCCATCTAACCTGCTTGCTTAGACGGCGAGATGATGAAAGGGATCATGATTCTGGGCTGGGATGGTTCTTCTCCGATTCTCGCCGCCCTTGAATTTCAGACGTTGCCGAGGCACAGGGGGAATCCATGCGCGAAATCAAAACAGCCGAATACATCTGTGGAATCGGTGCGGTGATCGTAGGTCTCGGATTGTACTCTTATTATGTACGCGAACTCCTCGCTTCCTTGCTCCTGTTTAGCGCGGCATTTCTCTGTCTGGGCCTGGTTGCGGCTGGAATGTTTTTTATCTGGTCCGCGAGCGAAAAGTTGGCAATTTGGACCGTGCCGGCCTCTCGGAATGTGATCGCTTTCTCCCGACGCCTCATCGCCTCATCCGCAAAACCTTAGAGAGATCTGCGACGGAACTGTCCATAAGTGAACAGACGGGTTTCTTCTGTTCCCCTATCATAGCACTCGGGGAAAGTAGTAAGTGTTATGGCACGTCAGGGAGCGGGCTCCAACAGGAGCCCGCAATAAATCGGCTCGATCCTAAATTTCTCGCGATGGCATAGAGAGATTGAAATTGAAGACCGCCATTGAGAGAGGTTTCGAATGCTCTGGACAATATTCGCGATCTTGCTCGTCTTATGGCTCTTGGGGCTGGTTACCTCCTACACGATGGGCGGTTTTATTCACATTCTGTTGGTTTTGGCCATAGTTGTCGTCCTGATTCGTGTGATCCAGGGGCGCAGGCCGATTGCCTGACCAGGAATAATACGGAGGCAAGAAAAATGCAATCAACCACCATGCTGGGAATTCTGCTTGCGGTTCTGGGCGTTTTAGCTCTCATCTATCAAGGATTTAGTTACACCCGTCATAAGGACATTCTGGATGTGGGACCGATTCACGCCACTGCGGACACGCAGGAACACGTTCCGCTCCCACCGATTGTGGGTGGCTTGGCGCTTGCGGCCGGGGCCGTCTTGCTCGCAATCGGGTCGAAACAAAAGGCATAGCAGGCCCGAATGTTATAAAAAAATAGTCAAATTGAAACCGGTATTACACGCTTGGGACATTTGTTAAGCCGTCCTGAACGCAAGTCTGAATTTGGCTGGGTGACCTTCGATCCTCTTGGGAGAAAGGTCGCTGCTCTCGCAGGCATCTTCCGCACCGCAATCTTTAATTTCAAAAATGACTATGAGTCACACTCCGACAATTCTTGTCCCTAATCTGGAAGAGCCGATACGCTCCGAGCTGTTCAGTTTGGAACGTCTCGAGCAACACGCAGAAAGCCTTGCAGCAGCGCAGGTCGTATTGCCGAAAACGACTCGCGGACGGCCGCTGATTCCGCGGGTCATGGAAAACGGACGCGTGCTGCTCACTTCCTATCGGTCGATCGCCCGTGCAATTCAAGAAGAACATGCGATTACACCCGCAGCAGAGTGGCTGGTCGATAACTTCCACATCGTCGATGAACAACTCCGCGAGATCCAGGATGATCTGCCCAAAGGCTATTACCGCAAACTGCCCAAGCTTGCCTCGGGTCACTTGGAAGGCTATCCCCGCGTTTTCGGAGTCGCGTGGGCGTATGTGGCTCACACAGACAGCCGGTTTGACCCAGAGGCGCTGCGCAGTTTCGTAACCGCATATCAGCGCGTGCAACCGCTCACGATTGGAGAACTTTGGGCAGTGGCCATCACCCTGCGCGTCGTGTTGGTGGAAAATTTGCGCCGGATGGCGGAGCGGATGGTAAGCAGCAGGGCGGCCCGGCGAGAAGCCGATGCATTGGCCGATAGCCTGCTTGGTCCCGGCGGACAATCGGCAATCCTTCCTGCCCTCGACCGCCTTGAGAAGGCCCCTTTGGATAAGGCATTCGCTGTGCAACTGGTCCAACGATTGCGGGACCTGGACCCCAAGGTCGGCCCCGTTCTGCTCTGGCTCGACCAGCGCCTGGCGGTCGGCGGAACCAGTGCCGATGAAATTGTTCATGCCGAACACCAGGAACAAGGGGCCATGAGCGTGTCGGTACGCAACATTATTACCAGCATGCGACTGATTTCCGAATTTGACTGGAAGGAGTTTTTCGAAAGCGTCAGTCTGGTGGACGAAGTTCTCCGCAAGGATACCCCGTTTGCCAACCTGGATTTTTCCACGCGGGACTACTACCGGCACGCCATCGAAGACCTTTCTCGCGGGTCGAGCCACTCCGAAATAGAAGTTGCCAAACGTGTCGTGCGCCGCGTTCAGCAGGAAATCAATAGTCCGCAGGAAGATCCACAAGGTGTCTGCCGGGAACGTCACGCCGAGCCGGGCTATCACCTGATCTCACGGGGACGCCTGGCCTTCGAGCGCGAACTTGGCTTTCACGTTTCATGGAAGCGCCGGCTGCTTCGTTTATATGTCCGGACGGCAGTGCCCGGTTATTTGGCCACCATTGCTGTGGTCACTGCGATCATCCTGGCGCTACCGCTGTGGCGTGTTCATGAACGGGGCATGGCTACAGGTGGCCTCTTGCTGCTTGGTTTTCTGGCTGCCGTCCCCGCCTCGGACTTGGCGATTGCTCTGATCAATCGTACGGTGATGAGTTTGCTCGGCCCGCGAAAGCTCCCCAGAATGGAACTGCGCTACGGAATCCCTGAGGAGTTACGGACGATGGTCGTCATCCCCACCCTGCTGACCACCGCAGTGGAAGTCGTTGAGCACGTCGAACGCCTGGAAGTCCATTACCTTGCAAATTCAGAAGGAGACTTACGATTTGCGCTGCTCTCGGATTGGCTTGACGCCCCGAGCGAGACTATGCAAGGGGACGATGGTCTGGTCGCAATAGCAAAGGACGGGATAGCACGTCTGAACAGGAAATATGGACCTGTTTTGGGCGGCGGCGACCGCTTTTTCCTCTTCCATCGAAAACGCGCGTGGAACCAGTGCGACAGAAAATGGATGGGCTGGGAACGCAAGCGAGGGAAACTGCACGAACTGAACCAGCTCCTGCGCGGTTCGACGAGCACCACATTTCTGACTATCGGCGGTCCCCTCCCGGCTAATCTCACGGACGTTCGCTACGTGATAACGCTCGATGCGGACACGCGCCTTCCGCGGGGAGCAGCCGCTCGCCTTGTGGGCACAATGGCTCATCCACTCAATCGGCCAAGGTTCAGCGCTCGCGATGGGCGCGTAGTTGAGGGATATGCAATCGTCCAACCGCGCATTACTCCTTCGCTGCCCATTGACCATCAGAGTTCGATTTCACAACGAGTCTTTTCCGGTCCCGGCGGCATCGATCCGTACTCAGCGGCTGTTTCGGATGTTTACCAGGATTTGTTCCAGGAAGGGTCCTACACCGGAAAAGGCATTTACGATATCGATGCCTTCGACGCGGCGTTAGCCGGCAAGGTGCCGGAAAATGCCCTTTTGAGCCATGACCTCTTTGAAGGTATTTTCGCGCGGGTCGCCCTGGCCACAGACATTGAGTTATTCGAAGAATTCCCCGTCACTTACGAAGCCGTTGCGGCGCGCCAAAACCGGTGGACTCGCGGAGATTGGCAACTGCTGCCCTGGCTTTTCGGACACAGTCATCGTGACAATGGAAAACAGAGTCCAACCAGGATTCCAATAATTGGCCGTTGGAAGATGCTCGACAACCTGCGGCGCAGCCTCTCAGCACCCGCCACACTTCTTACTTTGGTTCTCGGCTGGGGTCTGCCGCGGACTTCCCCTTGGGTATGGTCGCTGTTCATTCTCGCAATAATTGCAATTCCTGCACTCCTGCCGTTTTTTAGTGGACTCCGCCCGCATCGAAAAGGCATCTCCCTGAGAAGCCATTTTCGCGGCGTGGTCAACGATTTGGAATTGGGCGTATCGCAAATTGGCTTGACTCTTACATTCCTGGCATTCCAGGCGTGGCTGATGAGTGACGCGATTCTGCGGACGCTGGGACGCGTGTTTATCACGCATAGGAACTTGCTGGAGTGGGTGACGGCGGCGCAGTCTAAATTTTCGGGCAACTCGAAGCTTTCCGGAATCTATTGGCGTATGGCCGGTGGTGTTGCGGTGGCGCTTGTATCCATCGCAGTTCTGGCTTATGGGCACTCACGAGCTTGGATTGCCGCGACCTCGGTTATTGCACTTTGGCTTGCAGCTCCAGCCGTCGCACTCTGGATCAGCCGTTTGCCGCAATCTCAAAAAGAAAACCGGTTGTTGGTGGCCGACGCGAACGCTTTCCGTTTGATTGCGCGCCGGACCTGGCATTTCTTTGAGACGTTCGTTTGCAATCAGGACCACGCGCTTCCTCCGGACAATTTTCAGGAGACGCCTAAGCCCGTTGTCGCCCACCGAACTTCCCCGACAAATATCGGGTTATACCTTCTCTCCACGGTTTGCGCGCGAGACTTCGGGTGGATAGGCACCCTGGAATCAGTCGAGCGGCTCGAAGCCACGCTGGCCACTTTAAATCAGATGGAACTATTCCACGGGCATTTATACAACTGGTATGACACCCTCGATCTGCGCCCGCTCGAACCCAAATATGTTTCGACCGTGGACAGCGGAAATCTCGCCGGACATTTATTAACCCTCGGCAATAGTTGCCGGGAGTTAATGGAAAAGGCATCCGTTGGACCGCACCTTCTCTCCGGATTGAACGATACAGGCCGCCTTCTACGAGAGAGGCTTCTCAAAATTGCCGACCCGGCGCGAACACATCTCGTAACGCGGAAGCAGCTTATTAATTCCGTGAACGCGATGTTGAATTCGCTCGATCCTATGCCCTTGGATTCCATGGAATGGGCGATCCGCTTCAAGGAGTTAAGCGCCCACGCTCAGACTGTGGCGGACATAGCTCAAGTGTTGGAGCAGGAGCAGGGAGACCGTCTCGAATCTGAAATGAGCATATGGGCCGATGCATTGAAGGCTTGCGTCGAAAGCCACAGCCGCGATTTGGAAATCCTGATTCCGCTGGCACGCCTGAATTCAGAAGACATCAGGGGACTGGGCAAAGATTTTCGAGACCAGGCGCCGGAATGGTTGGCGATCGAACAGTCACTCCGCTCCATTCCCCTATTGGCGGATGCACCTGACAAATTCGACTCTATTCTCTCTGAAGTTTCCGTATTGCGTGCGCGACTGGTGAATAATCACCTAGCTGACCCCGGCGCCATCCGGCGGATCGATGCGTTGGCCGAAGCGTTGAAGCGATCTGCCGCGGAGGCGATTGCGCTAATTCGCCGCCTTTCCACCATCGTCAAGACTGCAGAGCGAATGGTACAGGCGATGGATTTCGGATTTCTGTTTGACAGTACGCGCAAGCTCTTTTCGATCGGCTATCGCGTAGCGGACGGGACCCTGGATTCCAACTGTTATGACATGCTCGCATCGGAAGCGCGCCTGGCAAGTTTTGTTGCCATTGCGAAAGGCGAAGTCCCGTCATCGCACTGGTTTCACCTGGGCCGCTCGCTCACGCCAGTGGATCGCGGATCTGCGCTGATCTCCTGGTCGGGCTCCATGTTTGAATACCTGATGCCCGCGCTTGTGATGCGTTTTCCTGAAGGAAGCCTGTTGAGCCAGACCTACGAACTGATTGTGCAGCGGCAAATTCAATATGGCGGGGAGCTGGGCACGCCCTGGGGAGTTTCGGAATCGGGATTCAATGCGCGCGACCTCAACCTCAACTATCAATACTCCAGCTTCGGCGTGCCCGGACTGGGACTCAAGCGAGGTCTCGGCGAGGATGTAGTGATCGCACCATATGCCACTGCGCTTGCCGCGATGATTGATCCGGTGGCGGCCCTGCAAAATTTTCGTCTACTGGAAGACGCCGGCGGAAATGGTAAGTACGGGTTTTATGAAGCGCTCGATTATACAAGCACGCGCCTTCCGGAAGGCGAGACGGTCGCCGTTGTGCGTACGTTCCTGGCACACCATCAGGGAATGTCGTTAATTGCTATTGCAAACTTATTGAATGACGGCGCGATGCGCAGCCGTTTTCACATCGAGCCCATGGTGCAGGCGACCGAGCTACTTTTGCAGGAGCGCACCCCGCGGGACGTACTGGTTGCTCGGCCTCGCGCAGAAGAAGTATCTGCCACGGCCCTGGTCCGCGAGCTGGTCCCGCCTTCCACGCGGCGTTTTACCACTCCACACAGTTCCATTCCACGGACGCATCTGCTTTCCAACGGCAAATACGCCGTAATGCTGACCACAGCTGGCTCAGGATACAGCCGTTGGCGGGACATCGCGGTCACAAGGTGGCGCGAGGATGCCACACGCGACTGCTGGGGCAGCTATTTGTTTCTACGCGATGAACAGACAGGTGAAGTCTGGTCTGCCGGCTACCAACCGAGCGGCGTCGAACCCGACTCTTACGAAGTCACGTTTCACGAAGACCGCGCCGAATTTATCAGACGCGACGGCTCGCTGACCACGACGCTTGACGTCGTAGTCTCCCCTGAGGATGACGCGGAAGTCCGGCGAGTCTGCATCACAAATCTGGGCATGCGTGCGCGCGTAATTCAGGTTACTTCCTACGCCGAGGTCTGCCTGGCGCCGCAGGCTGCCGATGAGGCTCATCCGGCGTTTTCGAATTTATTTATTCAAACCGAATTTGTCCCCGAAGTCGCTGCGCTGTTGGCAACGCGACGCAGGCAATCCGAAAAAGAAACCGCGGTTTGGGCAGCGCATGTAGTGGCTGTGGAAGGCGAAACTGTCGGTGACCTGCAATTCGAAACGGATCGCTCGCGATTTCTAGGGCGCGGGCGCAATGTGCGCAACCCCATTTCCGTCATCGATGGACGCCCGCTTTCGAATACCGATGGCTCCGTGCTCGACCCGATCATGAGTTTAAGGAGGACCGTAAGGATTCTGCCCGGGACCACGGCGCGCGTGGTCTTCTCCACGATTGTCGCTCCAACCCGTGAGCAGGCCATTGAACTGGCGGATAAGTATCGCGGACCGACGACTGTGGAGCGCACACTGGCGTTAGCGTGGACACAGGCTCAAGTGCAGCTCCATCACATGGGTATCGATCTTGAAGAAGCCCATCTATTTCAGAGTCTGGCAAACGCCGTACTCTACTCCGACGCTTCTTCCCGGCCAGCTTCCGATGTATTGGGCCGCAGTACGCTGGAGCGTTCCGCGCTATGGGCCCATGGAATTTCCGGCGATTTGCCCATTGTCCTGGTGCGCATCGATGAATCGGAAGATATTGAAATTGTACGGCAAATGTTGCGTGCACATGAATACTGGCGCATGAAACAACTATCCGCCGATCTCGTGGTAATTAATGAAAAGTCCTCCTCGTACGCCCAGGAGTTGCAGGTCTCTTTGGAGGGACTGGTGCGGGGCAGCCGCTTGCGGCTCTCCCCGAATACTACCAATTTGCGCGGCAGCATTTTCCTGTTGCGAGCGGAACTCATCTCTCCACAGGAACGGGCGATGCTTCAGACCGTTGCCCGGTCTGTGTTGCTCAGCCGGCGGGGCACTTTGTCTGAGCAAGTCACGCGATCTCAGCGTGCGGAAACTTTGGGTCCATTCATCCCGCGACAACGTCGCGCGGTAAAACGCCAGAACGTGCCGCTCCCTCAGAGGAACCTGGAATTCTTCAACGGCCTCGGTGGATTTGCGGATGGAGGCCGCGAATATGTGACGGTCCTGGAAGAAAGTTTGCGGACACCAGCGCCGTGGATCAATGTGATCACGAATCCATCTTTTGGTTTCCTCATTTCGGAATCCGGCTCAGGCCATACGTGGTCGATCAACAGCCGGGAAAATCAACTCACACCGTGGTCGAACGATCCCGTTACCGACCTTCCCGGAGAAGCCATCTATATCCGCGACGAGACCTCCGGGGAAATATGGAGTCCCACGGCGCTACCGATTCGCGACGAAACTGCTCCCTATATTGCCTGCCACGGCCATGGATACAGCCGATTCCATCACGGGTCCCACGGAATTCTGACGGAGTTGCTGCAATTCGTGCCGTCTGCAGACCCGATCAAGATTTCCCGGCTCACTCTGAAAAATGATTCCGGCCGCGTGCGGCGTCTTACCATCGCTGCGTATGCCGAATGGGTGTTGGGAAATTCACGCAGCTCGTCGGCGCCATATCTTGTTACGGAGATCGATTCGAAAACAGGAGCGGTCTTTGTGAGAAGCGCATGGGGAGGAGAATTCGGCGGTCGAATCGCCTTTGCGGATCTTGGCGGCAGGCACACGTCGGTCACCGGCGACCGTACAGAATTTCTTGGCCGCAACGGAGCGCTGGATCGCCCCGCAGCGCTGGAGAGTGGCGGCCCACTTTCCGGGAAGGTAGGAGCAGGGCTCGATCCGTGCGCTGCTTTACAAACCGTTATTGAACTGCGTGCCGGTGCAACCGCGGAAGTCGTGTGGTTCTTGGGCCAGGCGGAAAACAGGGAGAAGGCTCGCGAGTTAATCACCCGATATCGCGCGGCGAAACTGGACGCCATCCTCTCCGAGGTCACGGGACAATGGGACAAGGTTCTGAATGCCGTACAGGTCAACACACCCGATCCGGCCATGAACCTTTTGATGAATCGCTGGCTGCTCTATCAAACGCTGGCGTCGCGTATCTGGGCGCGCGCAGCTTTCTATCAACTGAGTGGTGCGTACGGATTTCGCGACCAACTACAGGACGGGATGGCTTTGTGCATTGCCAAACCCGAAGTCACTCGCGAGCATTTACTGCGCGCAGCCTCACGGCAATTTGTCGAGGGTGACGTTCAGCACTGGTGGCATCCGCCGTCGGGGCGTGGCGTGCGAACCCGCATCTCTGACGACCTTCTCTGGCTGCCTTATGCTGTCGTCCAATTCATGGAAGCGACAAGCGATACAGATGTGCTCGATGAAGTCGTGCCATTTTTGGATGGAGCCATGCTGGCCGAGGGACAAATCGATTCCTATTTCGAGCCTCGTGTTTCTGAGACACGCGCGACGCTGTTTGAACATTGCGCGCGCGCATTGGACCGAAGCCTTGCCGTGGGCAGCCACGGATTGCCACTAATCGGCACGGGCGACTGGAACGATGGAATGAATCGAGTTGGCGAGCATGGTAAAGGAGAAAGCGTTTGGCTCGGCTGGTTCCTGCATACGATTCTTTGGGAGTTCTCCAAAGTTGCGGATTCGCGCGGTGAACACGGACGAGCTGAGGCCTGGCGTCTCCATGTGAGCGCATTGAAAGCGGCACTCGAACGCGACGGCTGGGATGGCGAATGGTATCGCCGCGCATATTTTGACGATGGCACGCCGTTGGGCTCAGTCGAAAACGATGAATGCAGGATCGACTCGATCGTACAGTCCTGGGGAGTTATGAGCGGCGCTGCCGAACCCGCCCGCGCAGCGCGCGCCATGGGTGAAGTGGACCGCCAACTGCTGCTCCGTCCCGAGGGACTGATGCTCCTCTTTAAGCCGCCTTTTGAAAACACTCAGCACGATCCGGGTTACATCAAAGGTTACGTGCCTGGGATCCGTGAAAATGGAGGCCAATATTCCCATGCCGCAGCCTGGACGGTGATCGCCTTCGCGGCGCTCGGCGACGGCGATAAGGCCTACGATATGTTCCGTATGCTGAATCCTATACCGCGTACCTTGTCTCGTGCCAACGTTCAACGCTACAAAATAGAGCCCTATGTTGTTGCAGGCGATGTGTACACCGAACCTCCCCATGTCGGGAGAGGGGGGTGGACCTGGTACACCGGTTCGGCAGGTTGGCTCTATCGCGCTGGGCTGGAATGGATTTTGGGATTCCGCGTCCACGGGGCGATGCTTTCCATCGATCCGTGCATCCCCCGAAACTGGCCTAGTTACTCCATCAATTTCCAATATTTGTCGGCCACTTATCAGATCAAGGTGGAAAATCCCTCCGGTGTCTCTCGCGGCGTGGCGTCAATCAATCTGGACGGCAATGCACTCGATAGACACGCAAATATTCCGCTAACAGACGATGGTAAGATGCATCAAGTCAACATCGTGATGGGCTAACGGGGACGAGCCGCCAATCCGGAACTGGTTTCACTATGCGTTCAAAAGTGCGCAGAAATCTGGCAGAAAACTGGAGTACAGTAATGAACTGAGGGCAACCTTTCATGCAGATCTCACAAGCAACTGGACGGACTTTTTGGGTCGCGTGCCTGCTGACAGTTTCGTTTTTCGCGCCGGGCTCTTTTGCATCGCCACAGTCTCCTAACAGCGTGGAAATTCCCGTCGTGAAAGGCGGGGCAGGCTCATGCAGCGCCGATTTCGTGGTGAGCGACGCATCCGGAAAAGGCATCTACAATGCCAAGATCGTCATTCAATTAAAGTACGGATTCATGGGCCTTCATCGGCTGGATGCGACGGTCAGCACGAATTTTGATGGCAAGGCGCGCATCGAAGGCCTGCCGGAACAAATCAAGAAATCGGCTGAGTTCACGGTCTCCCACGGTGAGCAGAGCAAGTCTCTGCCATTCGATCCCGCAGCAGAATGCCAATCGCAACACGAAATCACCCTTAACGAAAAGTAAGGGCAGTTTCGGACCATCCCGATTCAGGACACAATTCTTCGCGTTAAGCTAGACCCAATCTTGTTTCTCGCCGAAGTTATTGACGGAGAGCATATCTGAGGCTTGGTGTCCCATATTGAATCATGCATCGATTGACGACCTCTCCGAGTATTCGCCCGATGCTCAAGGGAGGGCTGCCGTGACTATGACTCAGAGCAATCCGAATAGGAAACCTCGCCTCCATTTAAAATCTCGCCAAAGGTCAGCTTCCACTACTAATTCATAAATCAGCACGGTTCTTTTCGCTCGACCGTGTTCAATTTTTCATGTGAATATCGCAAATAAGAGTGTAGAAGATATGCGTTGCCTGTGTTCAGCGACGGAACAACTTTAATTTTCGTTGGGAGGAATGCGATGCAACGGTACCTCAAAAACATTCTGGCCATCGGGCTGCTGGTGGCATGCCTGTTGGGAACTTCCGCGCGCAACGCGCAGGCGCAAACCCAAAACTCGACGGCAGCAACTGCGGCGGACTACCCTAAATGGAAAGACCAGATGAAAACGTGGGGGCAGTGGGGTCCGGACGACCAGCGCGGGATGAGCAACCTGATCACTCCGGAAAAAACTCTTAGCGCGGTCAGGCTGGTTAAAGACGGAATTGTGGTCTCACTGGCGCACCCAGTGCCGCAGAAGGCTGACCCGGAAGTGGCCGAAGGTTCGGTGTTCCAACGCACGACAAACCACATCACCGAAAACGGAACCACCGATACCTATTCCGTCAGCTATCACGGTTTGGATGTGTCCCACATGGACGCGTTCTGCCACTTCTTCGAAGGCGGGAAGATGTATAACGGCTTCCCTACTGCGGACAACCTGACGCCCGAGACCGGATGCAAAAAAGACAGCATCATGGCCTGGAAGGATGGCGTCGTTACTCGCGCCGTCCTTTATGACATGCCGCAGCTGAAAGGCGTGGATTGGATCGAGCCAGGGACGCCGATTACTCGCGCCGATCTGGAAGCGTGGGAGAAAAAATCCGGAGTGAAGGCCGGGCCGGGCGATGTGATTCTGCTCTACGTGGGGCGCTGGAAACGAAAAGCAGCGAAGGGGCCTGTAACGGGCGCGGCTCCGGGCTATCATCCGGACGTCATCCCCTGGATCAAAGAGCGAAAAGTCGCATTCATCGGCCACGACGGCAATATTGAATGGAATCCCAGGCCCGGATGGGGGCCTGAACAAGGCATTCTGGTGAATCCCGTCCACCTGGCGGTGCTTAATTGGATGGGCGTATCGATCATCGAAAATCTTGATCTGGAGCAGGTCGCTGAGACTGCGCGACGCCTGAAACGCTACGAATTTATGCTGACGTTCGCGCCGCTGCCGGTGGAAGGCGGAAGCGGGTCGCCGCTAAATCCACTTGCGATTTTCTAACTGAATGGAAATAAGGAAGCTTCGGTCCGAGGGCCAATAATTGGATTTAAATTGGAAATAGTGTCGAGGTCTTTTCCGGTCCAGCGAGCGTTTTCAATTGTCCGCCCCACAAATCGCGTACAGTTTCAATAGTGGCCGGGCCATGACCGGCGTAGTGATTGTTCGCGTAGGCGAATATCTGAATCTTTCTCTTGTGGATCGATTTTAGCAGCTTGACCCACTCGACCAGCTCCGCGCCGCGATCGACGATCGTTTTGTCCCAGACCTTGGTTTGCTCCTCGATGCTCTTCCGGTCTCCGAGCCAGCGCACATACGTGAAGTCCGTCGTAATCGGATCGAGCTTCTCGAACCACTGCGCGGGACGGGGCATCCATGCCTGATCGATCAATGCCAACGCCACGCCGCGCGAGCGCAAAGCCTCTACAAATTGTGGGGTTACCCAGGTTTTATTTCGAATTTCGACGGCAAATCTGTAGCCTTTGGGGAGCTTCTTCAGAAACGGAATCAGCAGGGCGAGAAAGTCCTGTACGCCGGCGAACGCTTTTTTATTGAAATACCCGAATTGAAAAAGTGAAGGCCCGAGTTTTTCTCCCAGCGCGTCCATGACTTTCAGGAATTGATCCAACTCCTCATCGCAATCCCGCAAGACCTTTTCGTGCGTGATCGTTCGGGGAACTTTCGCGGCGAAAAGAAAACCCGGCGGCGTTTTCGAATACCAGCCCTTTACTGTGGAAAGGCTGGGCGACCTGTAGAACGTGCTGTCCACCTCGACTGTATCGAACTGCGTGGCGTAGTAGCTGAGGTATACGCGCTCGGGCAATCCCTGCGGATAAAAAGTTCCCGGCCAGCCTGCGGCTGTGAAGGCGGATGTCCCCAGGCGAATCGTGGCGTTCTCCGGCATTTGATGTCCATTGTATCGAGGCACACGGAAGGTAAAAAGCGCTCTTTGCATCCGGCCGTGGCTGCGGAAATTACAGATTCTGGACGACGGTGGCTTCACGGCAAGAGCATTCGCCAGAAATCTGCAATCGGAGCGCTGCTATGTTAGAATCCGCTCGAAAAATTCCTTCTGTCCCCGGCTCTACGGAAAGGTAATTTCGCATGGCGCATGACGTCTTCGTCAGTTACGCATCGGGCGATAAGCCGGTTGCCGATGCCGTCTGCGCCAAGCTCGAATCCAGCGGCATTCGCTGCTGGATTGCGCCGCGCGACGTGTTGCCCGGCATCCACTACGGCGAAGCGATCATTGACGCCATACACGAATGCCGCATCATGGTGCTCGTTTTTTCCGCAAAAGCGAATTTGTCCAGCCACATTCCGAAAGAGATCGAACGGGCAGTCAGCTCCGGCGTTACCGTCATGCCTTTGCGCATTGAAGATATAGCGCCAGCCAAATCGCTTGACTACTTTATTGGCAGCGTGCATTGGCTCGACGCCCTGACGCCGCCGCTTGAGGTCCACCTCCAGAAGCTGGCTGCCAATGTTCAGACGCTGCTGTCGCGCGGCGTGAAAGATGCGGAGGTAGTCTCTCGGCCGGCGATGGCATCGCCGATTACGCCACCCACCGCGCACACCGCGCCGCATCCGGCAAGGCCTGCGTGGACAAACCCTGTTATCGGCGTTCTGATCGCGGTCATTCTGATACTCGGCTCGTTGATGTTTTGGTCTAAATCTCGCGGCAGCGTTTCCAATTCACAAACTGTCGCGCAAACTGCGACGCAAACCGCTGCGAACGTTCCGTCCGCACAATCGATCCTGCCTGCGGCGGCAATGCCAATGCCGAGGAACGATGCGCCAGTCAGTTCGCCGCCCGCGACTCCCGCCGCATCCGCTCCAATTGCGCCGAAGAAAAACATCGCCCCCGCATCTCCACCTGCCAAAAGCCAGACCCACCTCAGTTACGTGATCGGTTCAACGGTGAAGCTCGAACAATTGATCGGAGATGAAGATAAGGAGCGCAATCAGCCGACGCGCAACCAGACCTTCACGCGATACGGCTTGCAGGGCAGCGACCTGGGCTATTCCTTCGAACATCAGGGGCGCGCCTACTTCCTGTTCGGGATCACCGTTGGCCGTTTTCCGCGTTCGCTAGGGACAATTGCAATGGCCGAAGCGTCCGATCCGGAAGCCGGCGTGGCGCTGAATTTTCTGACCGCCGGCAACCGCTATCTTGCAGTAGAGCCGTCTGACGACGTCCACAAATCTCGGCGCAATCCGATCGGCGCCATCGAAGAACCTGTGTCAGGAATCAGTCTGGGTGACCGGATGTACGTGGCGATCATGAACAGTCATCCTCTGGACCGGACAGTGGACAGCACCGTGCTCACAAGGTTCAGCGCGCCGGAAACGTTTCAACCACTTCGCACGGTCTCCCAATTGCCTGGTGGACATTTCATCAAGATGTCTATGCACGCAGAACCGTCCTCGATCACGGGGCTTCCGCCGGGCGGTCCTTATGTCCTTGTTTGGGGTACAGGCGAATATCGAATGAGCGATGCCTCCCTTTCGATTGTTCCCGTGGCGGAATTCGAAAGCGGCAAAGGAACGCGCTACTTCGCGGGATTGGATGCTACTGGCGCTCCCACCTGGAGCGATAACGAATCGGATGCCAGGCCGGTCGTGAAAAAGGGCACCCTCGGCGACCTCTCGGTCACCTGGTGCAAAGACCTCGGTCTTTGGCTGATGACTTACGACAGCCGGGAGCCGACCGTCGGCATCGAGTTGTCTTATTCCCGCACGCCCTGGGGACCGTGGAGCGAGCCGCAAATCGTGTTCAACGCAATGCGCGACGGCGCTCTGGGGAAATTTATTCACAACCCATTTTTGAAAAAGGACGATGGGCTCGCCGGTCCGGTCCGGGGAGCCAAGAACCAGGGCGACCCCTCGACCGTTCGCGGCGGCGCTTATGCTCCTTACGTTGTCGAGCGATGGACCCGGGTGCAAGGGGCCGAACTCAGCATTTATTACGTCCTTTCCACGCTCAATCCCTATGTCGTCGTCCTTATGAAGTCACGCCTGAAAGTCGATTAAGACAAGAATGCGTCCACACGAGAACGCCTTCCGGACATCGGAATGAATTTCACACATAAAGAGCCACAATCCTCCGTCAAGTTGCCTCTTGTTTTAGCGATCGGATTCAGCGGCCACCGCCAGCTTCAGGATGAAACAAAATGCCGTGAGGCCATTCGAAACGTGCTCAAGGATTGGAAGACGCGCGTTCCAGGAGCGGTCTATGGCGTATCGTCTGCGGCTGAAGGCGGTGATTTGCTCTTCGCTGAGACTTGCCTGGAGTTGAAAATTCCGATCAGGATTTTCCTGCCTTTCCCGAAGGAAATGTTTCGCGATGATTTTGACGATGCCACGTGGAAACGCGCGGAGCGTGCGATGGCTGCTTCGTTGACGGTGGAAGTCAAGGGAGGGAGCCAGAAATCCGCTGAAGGTTATTACGAGTGCAGCATTGAGACCGTTCAGCAGAGCGAGCTGCTCATTGCCTTATGGGACGGAAAGCAGGCCCGCGGTATGGGCGGGACAGCGGACGCGGTGAATTTCGCTTTGCAACTGGGTCGGCCAATTGTTTGGATTAACAGCGAGACGTGTGCGGTGCAGTATCTAAACGAGAGCAAGGAGTTATTGCGCGATCCGGAAATGGAATTTCTGAATGGACTGCCGGATAGTGCAGCCAATCTCCCGGTAAAGACTCCTCAGGATCTTGCGCGGGCGTGGTTTGCAAAAGTTGACGAAAAAGCCAGCCAGGTTGCTCCGCAGTTCCGCCGCCTTGCCGCTATTCCCATTTTTTGTACAGCTGCCGCAGCGCTGCTGAGCGGGAGAACTGCTTTCACGGGCGAGGCCGTAATCTGGTTGTGGATGGGCACCGCTTTCGGGCTCATGGCGGCTGCGCTGCCATTCGTTGTGAGGCTGACGCACCGTCAGACCACCTGGACGCGTGTTCGAACCGCCGCGGAAATTTGCCGGTCCTGTCTGGCGCTCTGGCATACGCCAGCACTCTATGACGTGGTGGGACCAGAAGTCGTGCCTGAACTGGCGGGCATGCTGACGTCTCTGAACTTCCTGAAAATGTCGGATCAGGGCTCTCGACAGAGCAGTCTCGATGAGTTTAAACGTTCCTATCGTGCTGACCGCGTGCAGAATCAGATTGCTTATTTCTCCCGTCACGCAGCCCAGGCGGCAAAAGCGGTTCACAGATATAAAATTTTCATCTGGACTATTGGCATTCTGGCCGGCGGCGTCAACCTGTGGATTCTGTCGAACGCGCACGGATTTCGCGTGTGGATGCCGGGACGCTGGAAGCCGGAACTGGCATTCGCCTCGGCCGCTTTTTTTCAGCTCGCCACAGTAGCCGGCGCATTGCTGGTTGTGAATGACTATGAAAGACGCCGCGATCGCTACCGCGAATTGCATCGAATGCTGACGCAATGGGACGAGCAACTGGAACTATCCGAAACGTGGACAATCGTGTTGGGGATCGCTTCGAAGGTGGAAAAAGCGCTGCTGGCGGAATTGATCGAGTGGAGATCGCACATTCGAAACCGGAAATTGCCGCAAAAGTGACGTGGGGAACCACGGCCCAGAAACAATTGGCCGCTGCCAGCAGGTCGGTGTATAAGAACGGCTATCCTGACGTATCAATTCGAATGCGAGATTAACCTGGGGATTCCACAATGAAAAAAAGAATACTATTGTTCGCGGCCTGTTTGGCCCTTGTCATGGGTAGTTTGCGGGAAGCCCGCGCTCAAAGCGAGATCACACTAATCGCGCCGGGCAGCTCCAAATCTGCAATGGACAAACTGATCCCGGGGTTCGAAAGCAAGACCAGTTACAAGGTAAAGATGACCAACGGCACTGGCCTGGTGATCAAGAAACTGGTGCTGCAGGGCGACGGGTTTGACGTGGCCGTCGTTCAGCCCCCTGTTCCGGACGTGCTCGCATCGGGGAATGTGGTCACCAGCAGTCAGAGGCCACTCGCTACCGTCGCCATCGGAGTGGTGGTAAGGAAGGGCGCTCCCAAGCCCGATATCTCGACTCCCGAAGCGGTCAAGCGGACTTTGCTCGCGGCCAAATCCATTACTTATCCGGACCCGGCAATGGGGTCGGCGTCCGGCGCGAGCTTTACCGAGACGCTGAAGAAGCTCGGCATTTTTGAACAGGTTTTCCCGAAGGTGAAACTGGCGCCGAGCGGCATCGCTGCGTTGGCGACGGTCGCAAAGGGCGGTGCCGAGATTGACATCTCATTTCTGAGCGAAGTAAGTGACCCGGGTGTAGAGCTGGTCGGCGCTCTTCCAGTGGAAATTTCGACTCCGACTGGTTTTGTGGGCTTCGTTGCCAGTCATTCGAAAAGTGCGGAAGCCGCGAAGGCGCTTTTGGACTACCTTTCATCCCCCGATGCCGCGCCTATCTATACCGCGCAAGGATTCAGGCCCGGCGCCAGGTAGTTCCATCGAAACCGCCAAGCGATAAGGAGCAAGAGTGATGAAAAGAAGTGCGCTTTCGATAGTCATGGTTGCAGCTCTAGTCCTGATCGGCTCGTGCCCGGCACAGTCGCAGACTGAGATTTCGATCATAGCGCCGGGCAGCGCGAAAGCGGCATTGGATGCCTTGATCCCGGGGTTCGAAAGTAAAACTGGCTACAAGATTAAATCGAGCGGAGGCAACGGCATCGAGACCAAGAGGCGAGTGGTTCAAGGGGAGGCGTTCGACGTTCCAATCCTTCAGTCGCCTCTTGAGGATGTAATCGCCTCGGGAAATGTTGTCGTCGGCACTCAGACAGTGCTGGCAACCATGCCCGTGTTCGTCGCTGTTCGAAAAGGCGCGGCTAAACCCGACATCTCGACGGCCGAGGCGGTCAAACGGATGTTTCTTGCGGCAAGAGCCGTGTCTTATCCGGGCGCGGCGCTTGGCGCGGGTGTGGGAATCAGCATCGACGAGTCGCTGAAGAAGCTCGGGATTTTCGAGCAGGTACAAGCGAAGAGTAAACAGACGCGAACTGGCGGCGCGGCGATGGCGCTGGCCGCGAGCGGCGAAGTCGAAGTTGCCCTGACGTTCCTCAACGAAATAAGCGATACCGGCGTCGAAGTGGTGGGGCCTTTACCGCTCGAAGTTTCCACGCCGACTGCGCTGGTGGGATTCGTCTCGACCCATGCGAAAGACCCTGCGGCATCGAAAGCCTTTTTGGAGTACGTCTCATCGCCCTATAGAGCAGCAATATATACGGCGCACGGGTATAAGCCGGGGCACTAAACGATTCGATTTGCGCGCGCAAGGAAAGGTAAGCGTCATGAAGAAACGTGCGTTTGCGATTGCTGTCGTACTCGCTGCGGCACTGAGCGTCGCAGGAACGGCTCATACTCAGAATGAGATTACGGTTATCGCTCCAGGGAGCGCGCGGGCTGCGCTGGAAAAACTTCTTCCGGGATTCGAAGAAAAAACCGGCTACAAGGTGATCGCTACAATCGGTACAGGAATCGGAACCAAGAAACAGATTATTCAGGGTGAAGCGTTCGACGTGCCCATCATGCAATGGCCGCTGGACGAAGTCCTCGCCTCGGGAAACGTGGGCGTCGCCAGCCGGACGCCAATTGTGACCGTATCTGCCGCCGTCTTTATTCGAAAGAGCACTCGCAAGCCTGACATCTCGACGCCCGAAGCCGTGAAACGGATGTTGCTTGCGGCAAAATCTGTGTCTTACCCAGATCCAGCGATCGGCGCGGCAGTGGGGCTCAGCATCAATGAGACTCTCCGGAAGCTCGGTATTTTCGAACAGGTGCAGGCGAAGAGCATCCTCAAATCAACCGGCGGAGCGTGCATGGCGCTGGTGGCCAGCGGCGAAGTCGAAATTGGGATGACGTTCCTGAGCGAAATTACCGATCCGGGCGTCGAACTGGTGGGAGTCCTGCCACTCGAGATTTCGAAACCGACGGCTTTGGTGGGATTTGTTTCCACCCGCGCGAAAGACCCGCAAGCAGCGAAGGCACTGCTGGAATATCTTTCGTCACCCGACAAAGCGGAGAGTTATAAGGCGTTGGGGTACAACCCGGGCGGCTGATTGGGTTCATAGGGGACCTGATGCTCGGCAGTATCCCAAATTAAGGTTGATTCCAGTTGTTGGGGTTGAAACCTGGGAACGCCAATCTCCCGATTGGCGTGTTGTGCCTCCCTACCGTCGCCAATCGGAAGATTGGCGTTCCCAGGCTGGGCTCCAAAGTCGTAGCTCCGAGTTTCACTAAAGACATTTCTCTAAATTGGGAAACTACCTGAAGCTCAGCCTACTTTCCTTTCATACCCTCAATGGCAACGCTCTCCGGCGCTATGACCACATTATCGAAGGCCTGATTTTCCCTGGGGCTGCAAATGTACTCCCGAAAATTTTCCATGGGGGCGCGATGGTAAAATTTCTTGAATCCCGGCCAGGATTTGTCGCCCCACGCTTTGGGATCGTAGTACGTCATCTCGATCACCATATTGTTCTTGTCCAATAGGCGAAAATGCTCGACCAGGCGGAAGGCTTCGCTCTTGGAATGGCCGATGAAGTGGGAAAGCATCGTCTTATCGTTGTAGCCGATTGTGTCCACCACCAGGTCGTTGCCCTCCCAGTGGGCCGTGGAGTCTCCCTCGTATGTCGGATCGATATCCTTGGGATGTTCGCGATCCATCCAGAACGTGCGCCATTCGCGATGGTATTCGAATAGCTGGAAGATTCGTTTCCCATCGGGCGCGGGGATGAATTCGATTTGCCCCAGGTAGGGCAAATCATAAATCGCCGGCGTGGACATCGGCTCGCAATCCTTGCCGGAGTATTCGCCATCGAGCTGGTTGGCAGGCACGCCATTTTGATCCGCGGAAAAACATGGGTCCTCGACGTTGGGGCAGATATGTCCCGGCCGATCCCAGCCGGGCAGGTGCGTCCCGGCCATCACCTCGTGCGTGATGGCTTTATACAGTAAATGTTGCTTTCCCCATTCCGTCAGAGTTGGTTCGGGTATCTTCTGATCGAACGTGCCGTAGTTTGTTTCGCCATGCGGCCCTTTGGCCTGCCCCGTGTCCGTGCGCCAGTTGTAACCGATCCACGTGCCGGTGAGATTGTGGGGATCGAATGACTGGGCCGCAGTTGCTCCGGGCTTTGCTGCTGCAGGAGCGCTCTGCGTCTGGCTGTTCAATCGTGGAGAGATGGACAACGCCGCAATCGAGGCAACGACGAAGAATAAATTTCGAATTCTCATCAAGTGCTCCCCGTGCTTTAGATTCGTTTGAAGCGATTATTCAGCGGCCTTCGGCTTGGGCAGTATGCGGCCATCGGGGAATACCACTTTAATGAACAGTCCCACATGCGGGTCGCCTTTACCAGGATGAAAATAGACTGTGACCTCGTCCCCCGCCTTAAACGTATCCGATTCGAAGCCCTGGTCCTTCAGTCCGTGCGCCGAACCGCTTTCCATGACCCAATGCTGGATTTCGCCGCTGTCGCCTTTGGTGTCAATCCCGATCTGGCCGTGTGGGTTGACCATCGCGAAGTAGCTGACCGTTCCCTTCATCGTGCGGGTGGATAGCATGTCGTAAGCCGCGTAGCCGTGGTGCGCCAGGACCGGCGTTGCAAGCATCAGGACAACAACGAACGCGAAAAAGAATCCGATCGCCTTGATTTTCATTTTGCACCGCCTATGGAACGATCGCTTGCCCGGAATGAACGCATTCTATTCGCATCGGCGGGAAGCGTCAATTGGGTTGACTATACTCCGATTCGTTTGCATTTATGCTGGTTTTCGCGGCTGAAATTATTGTAAATCGCGGCCTGCCATGCTACTGTCGCCTCGGTGAGCCAAGGTTACACATCCCGACCTGCACGATTGGCTTTACTCCAACCCTGACATCGTTCTAAGGAGCGACCATGAAGTCACAACTGAGAGTTCTTGCGCTACTCAGCGCGTTTATTTTGCTTGGCTCCGCCTGCCAAGGCGCAACTATTACCGGGACTGTGAAAGGCGTGGATGGCGCGCCGTTTCAAGGCGCCTTTGTCATGGCGACGAACACAAAAACCAGAATCACTGTGAACGTGCTGTCGGATGGTCAGGGACGCTACCGCATCGAACAGCTTCCCGCCGGGGACTATCGAGTGCAGATCAAGGCCGTCGGCTACACGGCCACACCTCAAAACGGTGTGACACTCACGGCGGACCAGAACACTTCGTTCGATTTTGCACTGCAGAAGGGCATCGTACGCTGGAATGAAATTTCCTTTTATCAGGCCATGCAACTGTTTCCTTCGGCGAAGGACAATGCCCTGCTGAACGAGCATTGCGAAACCTGCCACCTGTTTCAAAGCCGGTTCGCATCCGTGAGGCGCGATGCCGATGGCTGGAAGGACCGCGTGGCATTCATGCGGACAACCATGCAGGTGCACCTGTCCGACGGAGACGCCGACGAAATTGCGTCCTATCTCACCACCCTGTTCGGTCCGGATTCGGTGCTGCCGAAATCTCCCGCAGATATGCCCAAGTACAAGGACACCGTGCGCCCCTTCAGCAGCGACTCCACGAAAATCGTGTACGTCGAGTACGAAATGGCCAAACCGAACCTGATGCCATTCAGCGCCGCGCCCGATAAGGAAGGCAACCTGTGGATTCCGGACTTCGGGATCGCCAACCGAATTACGCGGCTCGACCCCAAGACCGGGCAACAAACTGAGTTCATGGTCCCCAACATCGGAACCGCCAGGGTTCATTCCGCCGTGCCCGCCCCCGACGGCACCGTGTGGCTGACCGAACAGGGCTCTAATAAGCTCGGTAAATGGGACCCCGTCACACAGAAGATCACCGAATATCAGGATAAGTATTTCCCCGGCAAAGAAGGGGACACGAACGGGGGACAGAAGCACACGCTGCGAATCGCTCCAAACGGAAAAGTGTGGGCCAGCGGCACTCCGTTGACGATGTTCGATCCAGAGACCGAAAAGTACACACGCTTCGAGGAAGTGCCCATGACGTACGACGTGAAAACGGCTAAGAACGGCGACGTTTGGTTCACGGCTCCGCGGACAAACAGTATTGGCAAAGTCGATGGCAAAACCATGAAAATCACGCAATGGACTTCACCGACGCCGAAGTCCTATCCCCGGAGGCTCGAACTGGACGCCGATGGCACCATTTGGTACGGCGAATTTACCGGCGGCAAACTCGGTCATTTCGATCCGAAGACCGAAACCTTCAAGGAATACAAGCTGCCGGGCCCCGATCCCACTCCATACGGGATGGGCATCGATGCCGATGGCAATATCTGGTACGACTCCCACCATCAGGATATGGTCGGAATGTTCAATCCCAAGACCGAAAAGATCACCGAATATCCGTTTCCCCACTCCGAACTCTGCATGAGGGAATTTTTCCTCGATAAGCAGGGGCGTATGTGGTACGGGACGAACCCGAACAATCGAGTCGGCTACTTTTATCTGACAGGCAAGAACGGCAGCACCATGGCATCGAACCAGTAGAAAAAACTGCGATCTCTTCGCGGGCGAACGGCTCAGGAGCATTGCCAACTCAGAGCCCTTTGCCCGCGTTTCTTTTCAAGCCGATTTCATTGCGCGAACTGCAACACGGACATCACCCATCATTATTGTCAAACACGGCCTGCCATGCTACTGTCGCCACGGTGAGCCAAGGTTCCGCGTTCCGACCTGTAAGACTGGCTTTACTCCAACCCTGACATGTTTTGAGGAGCAATCATGAAGTCCTATCTTCGAGTTCTAGCCCTGTTCAGCGCGGTTATTTTGCTGGGCTCCATCTGCCAGAGCGTAACCATTACCGGCACAGTGAAGGGCGTCGATGGCGCGCCGTTTCAAGGGGCGTTTGTCATGGCTCAAAACGCGAAGACAAAGATTACGGTCAACGTGCTGTCTGACGGTCAGGGGCGCTACCGCGTCGAACAGCTTCCCGCCGGGGAATATCGCGTGCAGATCAAGGCGGTCGGGTTCACCGCGGCCCCTCAAAATGGCGTGACACTTACGGCGGACCAAACCACTTCATTCGATTTCGCGCTGCAAAAGGGGACTGTGCGCTGGAATGAAATTTCTTTTTACCAGGGAATGCAGCTGTTCCCTTCGGCAAAGGGAAACGCCCTGCTCAGCAAGAACTGCGAGACCTGCCACCTGTTTCAAAGCCGTATCGCGTCCGTGCGGCGAGATGCCGACGGATGGAAGGATCGCGTCGAGTTCATGCGTTCGACCATGCAGGTAGGACTGACGGACCAGGACGCCGACGATATTGCGACGTACCTCACCAGCCTGTTCGGTCCGGATTCGGTGCTGCCGAAATCTCCCGCGGACATGCCCAAATATAAGGACACGTTGCGTACATTCAGCAACGACGCGATGAATATCGTGTACGTCGAGTACGAAATGGGAAAGCCGAACCTGATGCCGTTCAGTGCCGCTCCCGACAAGGATGGCAATGTGTGGATTCCGGACTACGGAATCGCCAACCGCGTCACGCGACTCGACCCCAAGACGGGGCAACAAACCGATTTCATGGCACCCAATATCGGAGCGGCCAAGATTCACTCGGCGGTGCCTGCGGATGACGGCTCGGTATGGATGGCCGAGCAAGGTTCGAACAAACTGGGGAAATGGGATCCTGCCACGCAAAAGATTATCGAATATCAGGATAAGTATCTCCCCGGAAGAGAAGGCGATCCCCGAGGAGGCTCAAAACACACGCTTCGAATCGCGCCGAACGGAAAAGTGTGGGCCACCGGCAACCCGCTAACCATGTTCGATCCTGAAACCGAAAAGTACACGCGGTTCGACGAAATAAAGCAGGCCTACGACGTGAAGCCCGCCCGGAATGGCGACGTCTGGTTCACCGTGGCGAACGAAAACAAGATTGGCAGAGTCGATGGCAAGACCATGAAAATCACCCTGTGGACGATGCCCACTCTGAAGTCCTATCCCCGCCGAATGGAACTGGACGCCGACGGAACCATTTGGATCGGTGAATTCGATGCCGGCAAACTCGCCCATTTCGACCCGAAGGCCGAAACCTTCAAGGAATACCCGCTGCCCGGTCCCGATCCCACGCCGTACGCAATGGGCATCGATGCCGACGGCAATATCTGGTATGACTCCCACCATCAGGACACCGTCGGCGTGTTCAATCCCAAGACCGAGAAGGTCACCGAGTATCCGTTTCCCCATTCTGAACTCTGCATGAGGGAGTTCTTCATGGATAAGCAGGGGCACATGTGGTACGGGACGAACCCGAATAATCGGGTTGGGTATTTTTATTTGGCTGGGAAGAAGGGCGGCATGACGGCGGCGAGGTAAAACTTTGTCTCGCGCAGAGACGCAGAGGCGCAGAGAGGGAAAAGAAAGTAGAGAATAAGAGAGAAAACAATAGATTATGAAAAAAGAAAAACGTTCTATG
>Ga0265331_10000359_pt1 | contig 47833 bp, 43 predicted proteins | sample 41923metaG_FD_202088 | JGI IMG/M metagenome (GOLD analysis project Ga0265331, IMG submission 202088) | Rhizosphere microbial communities from Carex aquatilis grown in University of Washington, Seatle, WA, United States - 4-19-23 metaG | ecosystem: Host-associated > Plants > Roots > Rhizosphere... | reverse complement strand
CTTGTTGCGATTGGGCCTCTTGTTCGGAGTCATCTACTTCGTGCAAGGCATGAGCGAGCCCTCCACTGGGCTAGCCTCGCAACCGGATCAGTCCCTGTTGCGCAATTGGGGCAAGGCCGAGGAGGATGTCACCTTTTTCGCGGCGATGCTCACGTTGCCCTGGTGTCTGAAGCCGTTGTTCGGTCTGCTCTCAGACTTCGTGCCGTTGGGAAGATATCACCGGAAGAGCTACTTATTGATGGCCAGCGCCCTGGGAATTGCAGGGTTCGTCGGCCTGCTGCTGACACCCCTGCCGCGCGGGGCCGAACGCCCGTTGTTATCGTGGTTGATGCTCTCGGCGATCGCGGTCGTGTGCAGCGACGTCGTAATTGACGCCCTGATGATCGACACCAGCCGACCGATAGGCCTGACAGGGCGCATGCAGGCCGTGCAATGGGCCTCCATTTACGGCGGCGCAATCGTGACCGGCCTCCTGGGCGGATTGCTCAGCGAACACCACCAGCAGAAAATCGCCTTCGGGCTCTGTTCGCTCCTGCTCTTGACCACGGTAGTGCTAACGATCCTTTACGTCGACGAGCGCCCCGTCGCCGGTGGACGATTGCGGAGGACCGCGCCGTCGCTTTGGAAAGCGGTACGATCGCCCGGCGTGCTCGTGGTCGGCGGGCTCATGTTCCTGTGGAATTTCAACCCATTCAGCCAGGCCGTGCTGTACCTGTATACGACGAAGGAACTGCAACTGGATGAACGCGTGTTTGGTGAGATGACCGCACTGAACGCGGTCGGCTCGCTGGCGGCCTGCATCGGTTACGGATTCTACTGTCGCCGCGTTCCAATGCGCCGGTTGGTACATGTCTCAATCGTGGCGGGGATCGCGAGCAACTTCGCCTATTGGTTGCTGTTCGATAAACCCAGTGCCCTGGCCTTGAGCCTGGTTGTCGGACTGATCTACATGACCGGCTGCATGGTGCAGGTCGACTTGGCGGCCCGCGTTTGTCCACCGGAAGCAACCGGCACCTTGTTCGCACTCTTGATGGCGACTTGCAACATGGGCACGGCGATCTCCACATGGCTTGGCGGGGTCATCTATCGCTTCGGCGCTGATCGGGTCGGCGTTAAGGTGTCATTCTGGGCGCTGATCGGCGTCAGCGGACTCTTCACTATGTGCTGCTGGCTCATTGTCCGTTTCTTGCCGGTCGATCTGCTCGACACGAACGATTCGGCGGCCTCGGCGCCGAGTGAATTGCTGGCCGACGCCCCGCACGCGGCCTGAGTAGACCGTTCGCGCGTCAATGGTCCTATGGCGTCGACCGTAGCGTTACACCGGGGGTCCAGAATCGTTCGGTCGCGAACGCCAGCAGCGCAAGTCGTGTGCAGGGGTTTTACCCACGACGACATGAATCATGAATATCGTGCGGCACTCTGGGGAGTTCGCTCCTGACGCTCTGCAGCCGTCCCGAAAAAGCGCTCGATTTCCAGATCGGCTTGCTCCTGCGGATAACCATAGCTCAGAAGCAGACCGGCAAGCCGCTCCTTCCTTCCGTCGACGACCTTTAGACGGTCATTGGTGACCTGCCCCCATCGCTCTTTGAGCATTCCTCGCCACTGCTTTAGTCTCGCCGCTAGGGTTCGTATCATCATTGGCCATCTCCTTGAGTTTGGCGATTCGTTTGAATTGAGTCCGCCGGATGGGCTGCCCGAAATCGGCGAAAAGATTAACCGTCGATCCTTGCCCGCCGGAAGCAGGGCGACCCGGGAACATAACGGATATCGCCTCGTTTCAAGACACATTGAAAGATAAGGATGTCGCCCTGGGGTTGCGGTTCGAAAAGGGCCACCTCGTGCTTACCGTGGACTTGCCGCGGCTAAAGGCAGCCGCTGGCGGCGATCTCGCGGAATCCCGTGAGCCAGCAGTCCCTCGTGCCGCCCGATTCTTACCTGATTGAGCCACCAACTATGGAGCTTAGCGTCCGGCTGCGGTCGGCCCGCCTGGGATCAGTTCACCGAGTTCGTAATCAGGCACGGCGAGGATTTCGCCCCTGAGTTCCGATTTACAGAGCCAATGCCTCGGATGGCCGCGTGCGGAATCAAGGATGCGTACGGCCTCCGATCGCCCCAAGGTAATCACCTTTCGGCGCTCTCCTGGTTTAATAGGTGAGGTGTGCATTAATCGTCCTCCATGGCATTGAAAAGGTGGCCTCTCTGCGTGAGGTATTCGCAAAACATGTGCCAGTTTCATGCCGACAGATTGCAGTCGTTTCGTCGCACTGCGCAACGCTCGTTGCGTACTGCCGGAACCGCGGACGACTCGGCAACAACCACCTTGGTCGCGCGAAGCGCAACTTGATGAGCTTAAGACGAACCACGTTCAGGACGTTCGCCAAGTTCTTCCCTAATCCATTCACGGCAGGCGGCCAGCTCTCTTGTCAGCCATTGTTGGATGGCTGCGTCAATGCCAATGGACGGCGTGAATGTCTCGGATACCGATTGATCACGAGTGTCGGGTTTCGCATTCACACCTGTTCGCCTGGTGGCGTTCGGTGTGCGAAAAAGCGTAACTGTTACGCCGTCGCCACCGGTCACCAAAACCATTATGGATGTCTGGCGAGGAAATTCGATTCGGACGGCGTGCAACGTGCCCGGAAGCGTGCGAGCGGTCGCGCCGTTGTCACGAGCAAAGCGGCCGAGCAAATCCATGATCGGGCCATCGAAAAGGCGTTGAAGGTGGGTTTCGTCCATCGTCTCGACACTCCCGTTCGACATGTCAGGGCCGCGGACTGGCACGAGGTTTGCCGCTCGATTGACGACTGGTTTACGAAGATGTGGCGACGATGGAAGGAGTGGCCGCCGGAGGCGCGCTGGTTTCGCGGATGTCCTTGAATTCGTGATGGAACTCGTCAAGCTTCTCGTCGGAAAGCTCTTCAAGCTTCACCATTCCGGTACGGGCGGCTTCCACGGCCCGAAGTAACTCATCAAGCTTCAAATGAATCGCCTTGGCGTCGCGGTTCTGGCTATTCTGAATGAGAAATACCATGAGAAACGTGACCACCGAGGTCGTCGTATTGATCGCCAATTGCCAGGTGTCGGAAAACGCAAATGGCGGCCCAAGCAATGCCCAGACGGCCAAGACCAAAAGCGCTCCGAAAAAAGTCGCCGGCGATCCAACCACCAAAGATGTCGTCTGCGCAATCTTCCGAAACCAGTCTTTCATCGTGACTTCCGTCTCGCCGGTTGTTTGTTCACTATTGATTGCATCCGCCCCCGCACCCTCGTCATTGCTTGGATCCAACTTCTGGGATCCAGCTATGGAGCACTTTCCATGCCATTGCCAGCCCGCCGATGGCCATTGTGTCGGATGTCAAATCAATTTGGCACGCCGTGTGCAGCCCTTATTGGTGATGACACAGCTTTCCGTACCCGATTTTCTGGACATGGTTGAGCGGAGCGGCCTGGTTGACAAAGCCCACTTGTCCCAAACGTTTTCCGCACTTGAAACGGGCCCGACCTCCGCCGCGAGCGATACGCGGCAAGTCTGCTCGCGGCTAGCCAAGGCCGGCCTGTTGACCGACTGGCAAGGCCAGCAGTTGCTTGAAGGGCGCTGTCGCGACTTCTTCATCGGCAAATACAAGCTGCTCGACCATCTGGGGACCGGCGGCATGGGCAGCGTCTACCTGGCCGAACACGTCGTCATGCGCCGCCAGGTGGCGATCAAGTTGCTCGCGGCCGGCCGTGTACACGACAGCTCGTACCTGGGCCGGTTCCACCGCGAAGCGAGGGCCGTCGCCACGCTGGACCACCGCAACATCGTGCGCGCATTCGACGTCGATAACGACGGCGACACGCATTACCTGGTCATGGAATACGTGGCCGGGCGCGACCTCAACTCGATTGTCGTTCGCGACGGACCGCTCGATTTCGCCGTGGCGGCGAACGACATCCGGCAGGCGGCCGACGGTCTGGCCCATGCGCACCGAGCGGGGCTCGTCCACCGCGACATCAAGCCCGCCAACCTGCTGGTCGATGCGGCGGGCACCGTCAAGATCCTCGATCTGGGCCTGGCCCGCTTCGACCAGGACGACGAAGCTTCGCTGACACGGCAATTTGACGAACGAGTGCTGGGCACAGTCGATTACTTGGCGCCGGAACAAGCCTTCGACAGCCACCTGGTCGACGCGCGTGCCGATGTTTACAGTCTCGGTTGCACGCTTTATTTCGCGTTGACAGGCCACCCCCCGTTTCCCACCGGAACGCTGGCCCAGCGTGTGCTTTGGCACCAGACTCGCCAACCTAAGCCCCTCGAACTCGAACGCCCGGGCACGCCACCGCAACTTGCGGCGATTTGTCGACGGATGATGGCCAAGTCGCCGAGCGAGCGTTATCAAACCGCCAACGACGTGAGCGCTGCACTGGCGGCATGGCTTGAAGTCGTGCGCCGACCGGCCGTCGAGCCCGGCGCTACCATCGCGCCGGTCGATGAGCAACCCTTGAGCTTGGTGCCGCTCGACGACGAACCCAGCCGCCAAGCGCCTGTACCCACCGGACCCGCATGCAATCCGCGGCCGCTGTCCGCGATCGTAGTCTCCTGTGCGAGCGAGTCAACTCAGCCGACACCGCGCGTAGATCGGCGACCACAAGCGGACTCCCAGACGGTTCCTTCCGGGCTTCAAGAGGTGTCGACGAGGAATGACTGGTTGAATGATTTATTGCCGGTCGAGGCCGTCACGATACCAGAAGCTTCGCGTTTGGGCTCCGCTCGTGCTTGGAGCGGCTCACGGCGGGGCAAGCGTTGGGAATCGCCCTGGTTTCTGATTGGGGTAGGAACCGTGTTGGGCGCCGTTTTCGCCGCCGTCTGGCTGATCGTGCGGGCCTTGCTGGGGTAACGGGTCTTCTGCATCGACCGGCTTGACGAAGTGAAAATCGAACCCCGCCGTCGATCGCCGCAGATCCTCATCTTACCCTCACCCTGTGACCGCGACGAGAACTACACATTTGCCCCGCGTTGCCCATGATGCGCACGAGGCTGTCCGCGGCGTCCCGGTTGTTGTCTACAATCAAAATGCGAAACGACGACTTCGGGACATTCGGTTCCATGCTGGCAAGAAGCGTTGTTCGGGCATTCTATGGGGTTTCCTGTCGGCCATAAACAACTCCATGTGCGACGAGGCTTTAGATCGTGGAGAGGCTTGCAACTTACCCGACATGGACGCCGGTCGCTCATGCTGGCTTCGAGAAAGTCAACTACCGCCGAAGGGTCCGATGAACACCATTAGTATTAGGCCGTATCCCCTTGGGCGATCAATTGCTCGACGAGCGGTACCAACTCCTGGCTGTTGACGGGTTTCGCCAGCACTCGTTCGAATCGCGCGTCGATGGCGGGATAGACCACGTCGATGCGAGGGTAGGCGGTCACAAGTAGCGCGGGCAATCCCGGCCGCAGCTCCACAGCCCGGCGGTAGACTTCCACGCCGTCCATGCCAGGCATTTGGTAATCGAGCACGATCAGGGCATAGGAGTTCTGCGTGACCAGCTCCAAGGCTGCTTGCCCGTCCCATGCCACATCGACGCTACAACCGTTATTCCGGAGCAGTTGTGCCACGATTTCGGCGCAACTCCGATCGTCGTCTACGACTAACACGCGCGCTAGCGACATGCGGATGGATCCTTCAGTACGGCAATTTGACTGCGGCGATAGGCCGCTTTCACACCTTGTGATTGCCCCTTAAGACTCGTGCAAATTTCATTCCCAAGGTTGCGCTCCCAGACGCAAGCACGTCGAATGGCGGGCGCACGTCGGTGGTCACGCAACGGCACACGATTTGCTCTCTTGGCGGCTGGCAGGAGCAACACATCTCGATCGCAGTCTGAGTGGTGATTGGCGGCGGCGTGCGAATGCCATTGCCGCCGTCCAGCGGAGGAGAGATCGAATGGCACACGCGATATTCTGCATCGCGATCGGAGAGGAGCAGGCCGTCGCGATCGTCGAGCAACTCAAAAAGGCCGGTTTCTCACATCAGATCTCGGTGTTGTTACCTGAAAACACTGGCGTCCACGAAGTCGCCCATGTGTGTCATACCAAGGCCCCGGAGGGGGCCATCGCCGGGACCGGCGCCGGTGGACTCGCGGGAGGTGCCTTGGGTCTGCTGGCGGGCATGGGTTCGTTAGCCATACCGGGTGTGGGGCCGTTGATCGCGGCGGGTCCGATCATCGCGGCGCTTAGCGGCGTGGCCGTGGGCGCAACCGTCGGCGGAGTTGCCGGTGCGTTGGTCGGATTGGGAATTCCCGAATACGAAGCCAAGCAATACGAGGTCAAGGTTGGCGAGGGAAGGATTCTGATCTCGATCCATACAGAAGACCGCGGCGAGATTCGGCGAGTCAAGGCGATTTTGACGGCAGCCGGGGCCAACGACATTTCGCTAACTTCGGAAGCGAAAGCCAAGTCGTCGGAATCATAACCGATTCTCTTCGACTTCTGGCGCTCACCGGCAACATTACGACATGGGGACGATCGTCATGATTCGACGCGAAATTGCAATGGCACGCAAGTTGCTGTTACATGGGCGGCGGAGAATTCGTCGGTCGAGGAAAAAATAGAAAGTCCGCTTCAAGGTTTAGGTGGAACCATGAAACCGCATTTGAATTCCGCCGTCGTGTCTCTATTACTCACAGGCTTTGCATGGGTACTCTTTGCCAACAATCAACGAGTGCGAGAGACGATGCCTCGGCACAAGGGCGTTCTCGCCTCCGCCTCGGATGGCTTCGGCGGCGGCTGTTGTGGGAATGACGCGATCACTTGGACGGGTAGCGACCGAATGATCTCGCCGGTGAACGCCAGAATCATCTGGGCGGGAAGTGACGGTCCCGTCCGTCGTACGACGCGTCGATGACCACCGCTGAAGACGAACTGGTGAACACTACGATCATGAGCCGTTCAATCGTTCGTACCTCCCTTTCAAGCACTTTCGATTGGACATTCCTCCGTCGCCCGTCCAAGGACGCAGGGGTCCGTATCGCAGCTTTCCTGCTCGACGCGCTCCTCCGCTTTGGATTCTGGCGTGGGTTGCCGCGAGTCGTAGACGCGCGCCACGACGACGGTGACGTTGTCGGGACCACCGAGCTCATTTGCCGCGTCGACGAGTCGATGGCAGGCATCTTCTGAGCTGATGGGGCGTTTGAGTACCTCGACGATCTTTTCTTCGGGCATCTTCACTGTCAGCCCATCGGTGCAGAGCAGGATCGTGTCGCCGATCTTAAGTTCGGCTCTATGGACTTCCGCGTTCAATTCGTGTGAACCTCCCCCCACGCAGTTGTAGAGCACGTGGCTCCAGCGCGAATGCTGAGCGTCATTGGGGCTAATGGCGCCGCGCTCGAGCAACTGCTGCGCCACCGTGTGGTCGGTGGTGATCCGTTCCAGCCGCGAGTCACGAAACAGGTAGCACCTGCTGTCGCCCACGTGGACGACGTAGAGCCAAGGCCACAGAACGTAGGCCATGGTCAGGGTCGTCCCCATACCTTGGCGGGCTGGGTTGATCAGGGCGGCCGTCTCGATGCTCTTCTGACAAACGTCGAGCGCCGCCTTGAACTCGTCGACGAGGTCCGACTCGATGTTCTCCTGGAGGCGAAAGAACCAGGACATGGTATTGAGCACGTACTGTTCGAGGCTCTCGACGGCGATCGCGCTGGCCTGTTCCCCCGCCGCGTGCCCGCCCATGCCGTCGGCCACCAGCAGTAGTTGGCCTTGAGAGCCGCCGAACAACCGCGTGTGGTCGTCCTGCTTGAGGCTCGTTTGGTGAACCAGCATCGACTTGTTGAGGTCGGCGATCAGGAATTGGTCTTCGTTCAGGTTTCGAGATCTACCGACGTCAGTCAGGCCGTGACAGTCCATTTTTCCACGCATGAGCAAATACCTCCACTCGGTTCACCGAAATTGGCCACTTCCGGCGGACTCCAAGGTTGTTCCAGTTGAGAAGGTTGTCCGTTATGCTCATGGATTGCAAATGACGTACCGATCATAGGTCGCTTTCGTAATCCTTTACGCAAGCGCAGTGCGACAAATTGAGTCGAGACGGATAGCCCACCCGGAATAGTGGCTGGTCGAGTATCAAGCAGGTCGTTTTCAGCGCAAACGGCCTTTGTCTTTACACGGCGGGCGCGCCCTGACTATCTTGACGTGTCGAATTTGTTCGGTGTGGCAGTCCGCTTCTCGTTTTCTTCAATAAGGTACCCCTTGTCAGGCATCCTGGTCATCGACGACGACCGTGCCGTGCGGCACGTGTTTCGGGAGGTATTCCAAGGCACCGATGTCGAAGTGCATGTGGCGTCCACGGCTGCGGATGGCCTGCGGATTCTGGCCGATGAACAACCAGGGGTCGTGATCCTCGACATCATGCTCCCCGACCAGTCCGGGTTGGAGACGATCGAGAGGATTCAGCGCACGGTCCCCAACGTGCTCGTCATTTGCATCACGGCCGGCGGCACGAGCGATACCGCCATCGAGGCCATGAAACTGGGTGCCTTCGATTACCTGCTCAAACCGCTCGATTACGTGCAGGTTCGAGCGTTGGTGGACCGGGCGCTGGACATCCACCGCTGCGCCTACGTGCCCGTTCGCGTGCCGGACCGGCCGAGCGAGGACGCAGCCCCTTCCGACGATTTCATCGGTCGCTGCGCGACCATGCAGGAAGTGTTCAAGGCCATCGGACGAGTGGCACCCCACGATGTGACGGTGCTGATCCGCGGGGAAAGCGGTACCGGTAAAGAGCTCGTGGCTCGGGCCATTTATCAACACAGTTTACGAGCGAGCGCGCGCTATCTTGCAGTCAATATCGCGGCCGTTCCCGACACGCTGCTGGAAAGCGAATTGTTCGGCCATGAAAAGGGCTCGTTCACAGGGGCCGACCACAAGCGGATCGGCCGTTTCGAACAGTGCAACGGCGGCACGCTGTTCCTCGATGAAGTGGGCGACATGTCGCCCGTGGTCCAGGGCAAGTTGTTGCGGTTGCTGCAAGAGCAACGCTTCGAACGCGTGGGTGGGAGCGAAACGATCGAAACCGATGTGCGGGTGATCGCCGCGACCAATCGCGATTTGGACCAAATGGTCGCGGCGGGCGAGTTTCGCGAAGACCTGTATTACCGTCTGAACGGCTATACCATCCAACTGCCGCCATTGCGCGACCGGGCCGACGATGTGCTCGCCTTGCTGGAACATTACCTGGCTCGCTTCGCCCGCGACCTCGGCAAGGAGGTAACCGGCATTTCGCCGGAGGCGCTGAAATTGTTGCAGCGGTTCCCTTGGCCCGGAAACGTCCGGGAGCTGCAAAACGTCCTCCGGCAAGCACTCTTGAACGCGTCAGGCGGGGTGCTGGTGCCGGAGTTTCTGCCGGCGGCGGTGCGGGGCGATGCGAACGCCGCGCCGGCCAAGGGGCCTGAGGAAGGTGGGGAACTGGCAGCGTTGGAGCAAGCCATTCGGGACTCACTGAACGATGGCGCCACGGGCCTCTACGAAGCAATCATGAATCGCATGGAAAAGTACTTGTTGACGCGCGTGTTGAGTCGCACAGGTGGCAACCAGTCGGAGGCGGCGAGGATTCTGGGCATCACTCGTAGTTCGCTGCGAAACAAGATTCGTAGCGCGCAGATCGCGATCACTCGCGAAGTGCTCATCGACGAACATTCGGATGGGCCGGATTCAAGCGAGGTGCCCGCCGAACGTGTGCCGTAGGGGCGAGAAGCGTTGGCAGCCCTTAATACAACCTGGTCGCGGCGCAGCCAGTAGGCCCTGCGCTCCTCCATTGGGGGATCTGCGGCTGAAGACTTTGCGATTGCATGAGTTGGGCATCGCCACGAACGCGCCGACACCAAGGCGCACCGAATCTTGTGAGGCGGCCCCCGCCCGGTTAGAATCGCTCGATTCGCCGCTCGTCACTTTAAATTCCCCCCGAGAGAGACTGGATTTCCATGAAGATTGCGTTGATCGGCGGCGATGGCACCGGACCGGAGGTGGCGGCGGAAGGGCTCAAAGTGCTCGCCGCCGTGGCCTCGCTCGAAAACTTCAAGTATGAGCTGGCCCCCTTCGACTTCGGTGGTGAGCGGTTCCTGCGGACCGGCGAAACGCTGCCCGCCGGCGCGGTCGACGAACTGAGGAAGTTCGACGCCATCTATCTCGGCGCCGTCGGGCATCCCGACGTCAAACCGGGCATCCTCGAGAAGGGATTGCTCCTGGAATTACGGTTTCAGCTCGACCAGTACATCAATTTGCGGCCGGTGCAACTCTTTCCGGGCGTCGAAACGCCGCTGAAAGACAAAGGTCCCGACGACATCAATTTCGTCGTCGTTCGCGAAAACACCGAGGACCTCTATTGCGGCGTCGGCGGGTTCCTGAAGAAGAACACGCCCGACGAGGTCGCCAGCCAGACGGCCGTCTACACCCGCAAAGGGTGCGAGCGCTGCATCCGCTGGGCCTTCGAATTCACGCGCAAGCGGAACAACCCTAAACGAATGCTGACGCTGGTCGCCAAGACGAATGTGCTGACCTACGGGCATGACCTTTGGTGGCGGACGTTCCAGGACGTGGCCAAGGAGTACCCGGATATCAAAGCCGACTACAACCACGTCGATGCCTGCTGCATGTGGATGGTCAAGAACCCCGAATACTATGATGTGATCGTGACCACGAATATGTTCGGCGACATCATCACCGATCTGGGCGGCATACTCCAAGGCGGGATGGGCGTGGCGGCCGGTGGGAACATCAACCCAGACAAGGGGGGGGTAAGTATGTTCGAGCCGATGGGAGGCAGCGCGCCCAAGTACACGGGCCAGCACGTGATCAACCCCATCGCCGCGATCAACGCCATGGCGATGCTGCTGGAGCACACCGGCCAGCCGAAAGCGGGCAAGCGCGTGATGGACGCGATCAAGGTTGTCACTGGCACCAAGATGAAGAGTCAGGCCGCCGGCAAAATGGGCCATAGCACGCAGCAGGTCGGAGATCTGGTCGTGAAGGCGCTGGGTTGAGAGCGACGCTCCGCGGCTAAACAGTGGTGTTCGTGGATCCGTTGGATAAATGCGCCGATCGGCGCATTTAATCTGCAGGCAGGGACGCCTCTTGGGATTTCCAGCGATTCCAGTCTGACTGCGCAACGTGCTTTCCCATCAGACTGGAAGGCTCGCCTCTTCCATTGAGGAATTAACGTTGCACTCGCGCCGTTCCGCCCTTGGCGAGCGCCTCGACTTCCGCCAGTTTGGCCATGCTGATGTCGCCGGGGAACGTCGTCACCAGCGCGCCGTGGGCCCAGCCCAGGCGCAGCGCCTCTTCCGGCGATCGGCCCGCGATCAGGCCGTAAATCAGGCCCGCCGCGAAACCATCGCCGCCGCCGATACGGCAGAGGACGTCGAGCTCGGTGATCGGGCTCACGAAGCGTTGGCCGTCGAGCCACAACACGGCCGCCCAGTGGTGCCGGTTGGTCGAGTGGACTTCGCGCAATGTCGTAGCGACCAGTTTGATGTTGGGAAATTGCTCGACGACCCGGTCGATCAACTTAAAAAACGTATCGGGGCCGAGCTGCGACTTCGAGTCCAAATCCGGCCCATCGATACCGAGCCCTTTTTGCAAGTCCTCTTCGTTGCCGATCAGCGCGTCGACGTTGCTCACGATGCGGCGCAGCGTCTGATGGGCGCGCTCGACCCCGCCGACGGAGGTCCACAACTTCGCCCGATAGTTCAGGTCGAACGAATTGACGGCGCCCGCGGCCTTCGCGGCACGCATCGCTTCGATGATCAGTTCCGAGGTGGTCTGGGACAACGCGGCGAAGATGCCCCCCGAATGGAACCAGCGCACGCCGCCGGCGAAGATTTGCGCCCAGTCAAAATCGCCGGGCTTCAACAGCGCGCCGGCCTCGTTGGCCCGGTTGTAAAACACGACCGGCGCGCGGACCCCCTGGCCACGGTCGCTGTATACCGTGGCGATATTGGGGCCGCGCACACCGTCGTGCTCGTACCACTTGTAAAACGGCGTCACACCCGTTTCCCGGACACGGGTTTGCACCAGTTCTCCCAGCGGATAGTCGACCATCGCCGTCGCGACGCCGGTGCGAAGCCCGAAGCAGTCGGAAAGGTTCGCGGCAACATTGTACTCGCCGCCCGAGACATGGATCTCAACGGAACGGGCCTTGCGGAAAGGGATCACGCCGGGATCGAGCCGGTGGACCAGGGCCCCCAGGGAGAGGAAATCCAACGCGCATGAGTCTTTACGAATCGTCAAACCGCTCAAGAGAAACTCCTAAGTCGTAGAACGGAATTCATTCCGTTTCGATTCTCTCCGAATTTCAAATTCTCCAAACGGAATAAATTCCGTTCTACGTCAGATCGTCACAGAGGAAAAGCCGCCGTCGACGACGATGTTCTGCCCTGTGACGAACGAGCTGCCGCGGGGCGCCGCCAGCCAGACGACGGCGCCGCCAAGTTCCCGCGGCTCGCCGAACCGCGCCATGGGTGTATGGGCGATGATCTGGCTCCCACGTTCAGAATAGCTGCCGTCTTCCTTGAACAACAGTGCCCGGTTCTGCTCGGCCGGAAAGAATCCGGGGCTGATCGAGTTGACACGCACGCCGCGCGTGGCCCATTCGCGCGCCAGGAATTTCGTGAGGTTGATGACCGCCGCCTTGGCAGCGGAGTAGGCCACCACGCGCGAGAGGGGAATCATGCCCGACATCGAGGCGATGTTGATAATGCTGCCTCGACCGGCGGCGAGCATCGTCTCGCCAAATACCTGGCAGGGCAACAGGACGCCGCCCACCAGGTTCAGGTCGAACACGCTCTGCCAGGCCTCCAGCGGCAACTTGCAGAAATCGGCGCCTGGCGGAAGGGTTGCATCGGGACGGTTTCCGCCCGCCGCGTTGACCAGAATGCTCAACGGTCCCCAGGCACCCACGATGGCGTCGCGCGCGGTATAGAGCGAATCACGGTCGCCGGCGTCAGCGGCTTGAAACATCGCCCGGCCGCCGGTCGAATCAATCTGGCCGACGCGCCGGGCTCCGCGTTCTTCGTTCCGGCCGACGATGGCGACCCGCGCGCCGGCGGCGGCGAGCGCCTCGGCCATGGCCCCGCCCAGCGCGCCCGTGCCGCCGATGACAACGGCGGATTCCTGGTCCAGATTGAATAGGTTGCGATCCATTTGGCCCGATTAAATCCCCGCCGTGAGCACGTGTCAATTGGCAATCGTTTCGTGAACTGGGTCTTCCCTCATTCCATTCTCACACCGATCGACAGAAGCAAATTGGCGAATCGTTGCTGGTCGCCGGTCTGGATCGTGAGGACATGGTCCGACGTTTCCACCGCCTTGTAAAAATCCCACTTGTCGATCGGTTCCAGTGCGAGCGATAGCCCGGCGTCGCGGAGGATTTGGCGGAATTCGTCCCAGCAGGACGGATCGGAGTCGAGCGTGTACGGGTCGTCGGGCGGGTACATCATCGTGTTGACCCGGTCGATGGGCACCGCGGAAAGCAGCGCCTCGAGTACCTGGGCGCAGGTCACGACGCCTGGCATTAAATTCAGGCAAACCAATTCGGCGTCAGGGCCCTTTTTGCTGGAAGCAGGGTAGTTGCCGTCGGCGATCAAGATCTTGGCGTGGTGCCCGGCCCGGCCGAGGACCTCGTTGATCCGCGGGTGAATGAGCTTCTGTTTGAGCATGAGAAGGATGGGGGAGGGATGAGAAACGAGCGATCAGAATACTCATGCATTCCGCTACTCGTGGAAGTGCTTCTTGAACGCGGCGATCGTTTGGCGGGCCGCGGCCTGCGAGTCGGGATACGGCAACGCCTCGGCCGAGGCGAAGCCGGCGTAGCCGATGTCGGCCAGCGCCGCGACGATGGGCGGATAGTCGATGTGGCCAAAGCCGGCCGAGCGGCGGTTGGAATCGACGAAGTGGACGTGCCCGATCTGGCCGGCGCCCGCACGGATTGCCGCTTCGATGCTTTGCTCCTCGATGTTCATGTGAAACAGATCGGCCAAAAGTGCCACATTCGTGGTCGAAAGCCGCTCAAGCAATTGCACGCCCGCGGCGACGGTGTTGACCAGGTTGGTCTCGTAGCGGTTCAATGGCTCGAACACCAAGGGCACCGCGTACTGCCGGGCATGTTCGCCAAGATCGTCCAGGGCCTCGCTCAGGTAGCCGGTGGCCGTGGCGTGATCGACACCATCGCCACTACGTCCTTGCATCGATCCGATGATCGCCGGCGCGCCCAGCGCTCCGGCAACGTCGATAATCGAACGGACAAAGGTCCTGGCCTTGGTCCGCGCCTTGGCATCCGGCAGGCAAAAGTGCAATCGACCCTTGACCCAGCCCGCTCCGGTTCCCACGGCGGCCAAGGAGAGGCCATGATCGGCCAGCAACGTCCGTACCCGGCCGATATCGATCGCCTCGGGGCCCGGCGGAAAGATTTCGATCGCGTCGAAACCGAGATCCCTTGCTTGTTCGCAGGCCGCCGGCAAGTCGTCCCAAAACACGAACGGGCCGCCCCGCGCTTCGGGGACCAGACTGATCGTGACGCTGGATCGGATCATGATTTGGTGTGGGGGGAGTGGTGAGGGATGTGTGGGGCTGGCGGGCGACGCCTTCCGATTCAACTGCGATCCAAGCCCACAAAAAGCGGCTTCAGGTGCCGCTCGTAAAGGTTCCCGGTCACGTTTTTGGCGATCGTCGGCTCGCAGGCTTCGAGTAGTTTCAAGTAGCGGTCGCCCATCTGTGCGGCCACCTTGTAGCCGACGTGGATCAACTGCCGCAAGTGTGAATTGAACGCCGCGCAACTGGGATCGTGTCGCAGTGCGGCGACGAACTGCTCGGAGGTCCAGGCCTGTACTTCACGACTGCCGGGCAGCTTGGCCGCGTCGATGTCGATCACCGCCGCGTACGGCGCGCAGAGCGCTTCGCGCTTCTCAAATGCCTTGTCGTAGATTTCCTTGGCCACCGCCAGGCCCTCACCGCCGGCTTCGGCCAGCCCAATCACCTCTTCCAGCCAGGTGGTGCCGGCGGTCTTGATATGCAAGCCGGCGCCGCTCTCGGCGAGGGCTCGGCGGATCGGAGCATACAATGAAAACTTGTCACTCCCAGAGTGGACGCTGAGCTTGAGGTTCTTCGGCATCGCGTATTTGCTGACGGCAAAAGCGATCACGGCCAGGTCCTGGGCAAATTCCTTTTCGAACTGCGCCAGGTCGCCAACATAGTCGACCCCCTTGTTGAACCGCCCCGTGAATTTCGGCGCTATCGTTTGAATGGCGATTCCTTCATCGGCGAGCGCCGCCAGGATCACGAGCAACTCGGGCGGGGTCTGCGGACTGTCGGTCTCGTCCATCGAGACCTCGGTGATGAAGCGGCCTTCCCCTTTCGCCTGGACAATGTGCCTGTAGATGCCGCCGGCCTCCTCGACGGCCCGAAGGTACTTGTCGGCGGTCTGCTCGACGTCGGCCCGCGTGATTTCGAGGGGCCGCTCGATGCCCCTGATCTCCAATCGCCCGACCAGCTCCGCGTGCCGGTCGACAAACGACTTGACATGCTCGGCATCGGCAGACTTGCCGATCGAGTCGGCCACGTCGATCGTGAAGAAATCGGACGACGCGATGAAGCCGTCCACGGTTTCCAGGCGGATGTGATCGGCGTCGACATGGTAGGGCTTCTTCCAGCCCAGTTCCCGCACCGCGGCGTCGGCCGCCGCGCGCACGCTGCCCGGCCGCGAGCCGACGGTCGTGTGCTCGCGGTGCGACTTGTTCCAGACCGGGACGACGTCGGCGCCTCGTTCGGCGGCAAGCATGCACGCCCGCAATTGCGCCTTGGCCTGGTGCGCGAAGCGGTCACCCACGCCTACCGAGTATTTCGCGAGTGTCAACATGCCGCTACCACATCCTGACGTTAGATGGTATAGAAAACGATTCACACAGATATTGACCGATCCCAAGCGACATTTCAAGGAGTGAGTGCCATGGCCGACGTCGTAATTCGCGTGCGCAACAACGGTCCCTTGTTGGTTGAAGGCCCAGTGACGATCCGCGATGCCCAGGGGAATGCGTTTCCCGTGAATTCGGAGAAGCCGGCGATTGCATTGTGCCGGTGCGGCCAGTCGGCCAACAAGCCGTTTTGCGACGGCGCGCACAACCGCTGCGGTTTTCAGGCGGCGGAAACGGCGCCGGTTTCCTGAACGATTTGCCGCCAACAGTTTATCCCCAACCGGCCGCGGCATTCACTCAGCGTTGCCTTTGGGCCTAAGGCCAAATGCCCAAGTCGCTTTGGTCGCTGCGCAAGCTCGCCGTCGCTCTGCTTCTTCGTCGTCCGGCTCACGCTCGTTCGGCCGATGGTTTATACTCCGCGCGGCCACGCCACCGCCCGGCTCATAGGCCAGGCTGATCCTACCATGCCGATCGAGAATGGAGTCACCGTGGAAATAGAATCCCCTTCGCAAACGATCGAGGCCGACGCGGCTTCGTTGAACTTTATCGGCCAATGGCGTGTTCTGGTCAGCACGACCAACTGGGAGAAAGGGAGAATCATCAGTGAGTGGCGCGCGGCGCTGCGGGCAAACGGAGCCGAACCGCAACAATGGTCCGACGACACCTGGAGCCGCCGCGTCGGCCAGGTGACGGGCCAGCATGTCGGGCGCTTACGCCGTGTCTATGAACGATTTGGCACCGTCCACGGCAGCTATGTTGGACTCTACTGGAGCCATTTTCAGGCCGCGCTCGATTGGTCCGATGCCGAAATGTGGTTGGAAGGGGCGGTGCAAAACGATTGGTCGATCAGCGAGATGCGTGCCCGACGCTGGGAAACGACGGGCGCGGTGGCGGAAGAACGACCGCGCGATGACGAGCTGGTCGAGTCCGATTTGGATGAAGACGTCGATCCGGAGTTCGACGCCGCCCTGAGCAGGGTCCGCGACCCCGATGAAGGTGACCGGCACGGCGCCGAAGCAAAGGGGGGCGATGCGGATCGCACCGATGTATCGCGAGGCGTTCAGCCGGGCGTGCCGTTCGACGCCGACGCCGGCGACTATCCGGTCGACACGCCCGACGAGCCGGTGCGTCCGTTCGCAAACCTTGCCAAATTGCCCGACGACTTGGCCGAGGCCTTCGAGGTCTACAAACTGGCCATCCTGCGACACAAGCTGGCGGGCTGGCTGGAGATTTCGCGCGACGACGTGTTAGGCACGCTCGATGCGCTAAAGCAGTTGGCAATGTCCCCCACCGGCGCTTAAGTGGTAGGTGGGACCAACTCGCTCACGATTCGGTCCCACCCCACGATCCGTGCCATAGCTTTCCAGACGGCCGGACAATCCCTACAGTAGTGGGTATGCCCGCACCATCCACGATTGTCTCGCCCGACGACACCAACCTGACACAGCTCTGCCAAGCACTGGCTGAGCGTGCCGACGCGCTCGACGGTGCGGGAACCTGGCCGAGCGAACAACTGGCGCTTTGCCAGCGGGCGGGCGTGTTCGGCTGGTTTGTGCCGAGTGAATGGGGCGGTACTGGCTGGAGCGATTTGGAGCTGTTGCGGGCCTATTTGAAACTCAGTACCGCGTGCTTGTCGACCACCTTCGTGCTCACTCAACCCCACGGAGCCTGCCGGCGGATCGTGGCGAGCGAAAACCATGATCTCAAGGCAAGGGTCTTGCCAGGGCTGGCGCGAGGCGATCGCCTGGCCACCGTCGGCATCTCGCACCTGACAACCAGCCGGCGACACCTTGCACGGCCGGTACTCGCCGCGCGCACCGACGGCGACGGGTTCATCTTGGACGGTACGATCCCCTGGGTCACCGGCGCCGTCGAAGCCGATTTCATCGTGACGGGTGCCACCTGCGACGACGGCCGGCAGATCCTCGCGTTGCTGCCCGCTAAGGCGCCTGGAGTGACGCCGCTCGCACCGGCGCGGCTCGTGGGCCTGACGGCGACCTGCACCGGAGAGGTGCGCTGCGAAGGAGTCAGGCTCAGCGGTGAATGGCTGCTGGACGGTCCTGTGGAAGGCGTACTCACGCGGGGCCGCGGCGCCGGCACGGGCGGACTGCAAACCTCGGCTTTGGCCATCGGCCTCGCGTCGGCCGCGATCGGATATCTCGAAAGTCAGGCCGCCGACCGGCCAGACCTGGTTCCCGCGGCCGCCGCACTACGCAGCGAGCACTACGCCCTGGAAGCGGAGCTTTTGACTTTGGCGGCAGGAACGCCAGCCGCGAGCTACGACGACCTTCGTTCGCGCGCCAACAGCCTTGTGCTCCGCGCTGCTCAAGGGGCCTTGGCCGCCGCCAAGGGGAGTGGTTTTGTCGCCGGGCACCCGGTCGGTCGATGGTGCCGCGAGGCACTGTTCTTTCTCGTCTGGAGTTGTCCGCAGCCGGTCATGGCCGCAGCACTCTGCGAGTTGGCGGGCTTGGACGGGTAGAGTCCGTTAGGATTCGTCTTCCGGCGGTTGCTTCACCTCCGCACCCGGTGCTTTGATTTCCGGTTTGGCGGCACCTTGGGATTCCGCATCGACTGCGCGTTAAAGTCGGCAAACTGCGCATCCTCGCCAAAAAACGCTTATCCGGCTTACGAGGGCGGGCCGATATGCGCTCGTGTAACGAATGCGCTGACGACCGGGATACCCGCAAAGCCCGGTAATCCAGCGACCGATTACCGACCCACCATATCGGGCTGAAAAGCCCGACCTACCTTGGCCGAGGCACACCCGCCGCCTCGGAACTTGCCATGCGATGCTTCGCTTGCTTGGTTCTATTGAGCTGCTGCGCGCTAGCCGGCTGCACTACCATGGGCGGCCTCGACCGCTTAACGCTACCCGAGAACGAACCGGCCACGACTGAACGGATCGAACGCATCGTCCAGCCCGGCATGCCGATCGAGGAGGCTCACCGACTACTGGAACGTTATGGCTTCCGTTGCCGCTACGAAGAGGCGCTCGGAATACCATATCTATACGGTGTGCAAGTCAGAGAGCGCACCGTTTGGCCTTTTCGGGCAACCTGGTCGACGACGATCTACCACGAGTACGGGTTAGTGACGGGAGTCAAAGGCCATTACGACCCCGCAGTCGTGGAACGAGGTGTCTTGATCCCACCCCGCAGACTGAATCGCTTCCCCGCCGCGGGAAACAAGCCGGGCAAAAAGGGTCATGCTGCGATGGTACGCAAGGACACGAAGCCGGCGACGTATTGAGTCAGGCCAGGGATGCAGCCGGGATTTGCGTGAATTCTTCCGTTTTCTTCCATGCGGTGTCGCGGTTTGATACAATGTCGGCAAGGAGACCGCCCAATGAAGAAATTGCTGACGTTGTCGTTGATAACCGCCACCGCGGTGATGTTGTTCGTGCCGCGTGCCGAGGCTCAATTCGGCGGTCAGGGTGGAGGTCAAGGCGGGGGAGGGGGTGGTGGCGGATTGCCTGGCTCGCAAGGCGGCCAGAACCAAACGCAGCTCCAGTCACTTTCAGGGTCGATTCAGTCGCCGGGTACGTTACCCAAGATCATTGGCCGGTCGACTCAGGGCAATTTCGGCGCGCGGGCGATCGGCAGCGGCACTCGGCAACGTTTCCGCGGCTTCATGGGGAGCAGTCAATCGGGCGGTTCGCAGTACACGACCAGCGGCGCCTACCGTAACTCGCGCACGCAACTGCCCGGTAGCGGCATGGGATCGTTCAGCAGCTTCTCGACGGCGCAGCGAGGGCAACAGGGGGGTAACGCCCAGGCCCAGGGTCAACAGCAGCCCCAGCGCCGAAGCAGCTCGAGCGCGTCGAAACTTACGAAGCCGATCAAGGTCAAAGTGGGCTTCGAGAATGAATCATCGCCCTTCGCCGATTCGCGAGCTATGGCTGGGCTTCAACGGCGGGTGGGTAGGATCTCGGCGCTGAATCTGGAGCTGGTGACGATTGAAGGACGGACTGCCGTCCTACGCGGATCGGTTGCCTCGGACCAGGCGCGTTTGCTTGCGGAACAGTTGATCCTGTTGGAACCGGGGATCGATTCCGTGCGAAACGAGCTAACATCGTCCTGGAAGGCGCCTGAGCCGGGCCTTGGCCAGCCGGGTAACCAGCCGCCGGATGAGCCTGGAAACGAGCCGTCGAATCCAGCCCAAGAGAATCCGTCGGCGGATTCGCTGCCGGAGCCGGAGCCGAATTGACCGCACCGCCCTGAATCGGGCCGCCGGCAGGATTTGGCCCATTCGTTTGAGGTGCGGCACTTGCGCCGTTCGGCCAGGCACGCGCAGGCCATGCGGGCCGCGGCCTCGGCAAAGCCGTTGGAAGTTGCCGGGCGGTTGGTGACGCCAGGTCGATCGTGGTGGTCGTCATGCTTCGCTGGATGAATTGGTCGGCGGGCTCCTGGTACTCGACCAGGTTTACCGGCGCGGCGTTGGCCATGTCCGATTTCGCCGTATCAACTTCCGACGCACCGGCAGGCGTGGCGCCGGGCAGCAGTTGCCGAGTTTGATCGCTGATGACCACGGCGCCATCCTGCGTCGTGAAGCGGCAGATCAGGCTGATTTCCTTGGTCTCGCCGTCGATCGCGTCCCAGGGGATGTAAAAGCTGTACGAGTGGCCCAACTCCGACTTGCTGTAGTGCTTATCGAGATCCTCGGCGGGAAATACGTACTTCCTGTCGGGACGTGGGTTCTTCGGGTCACGATGCGCTTCGTCGAAGGCGTAGACCGACAGAGTACCTTTGACCTTGATCGGCTTGCCGCGCCCATCGTCGTAGAACATCATTCGACCGCCAAAGCCACGTTCAGGCATCTTGCCCGCCTCGGTGCGGGTCGTGTCGGTCCAGAATGCCACCAGTTTCAGCGGACGGCGGAACTCCCCGGAATCCTTGAGGCGCAGCGCCTTCAGGTTGTCCATGAGATCGAACTGCGCGCAGCCCGGTACCGCTGCGGCAAGACTGACGACGATGGCAATGAAGTGTTTCATGCGTGGTTAGAGCAACAGAAAAACTATCTCGGTTTTTGCTGTGTGGTTCGAGGATCGAATGAGTCGGCCGGCGGCGACTCATAATTGGCCGGTTGAACCTCCGACGGCGCGGAGGCGCGCGCGTCGCTCTTCGGCGGACGTTGGGACAGGTAACCGGCGCGCCGCACACGGCCCGATTCGACGGGGGCCTGGACGGTTTGCGCCGGCCGCGGCCGCGCCGGTCGCGACGGCCCTTTCTCCGAAGGGTTCGGTCCCGCAGGGTTTGGCTCCGAAGATGGTCCAACGGCCCGCAGGCGCAGATGGTTTTCTGGAAGCGCGCCTCGTGGCTGCGGGGGAGTCGCGGGTTTCACGGCCGGCCGGATCGGCGGTCCGCGATAGCCCGCCGGCGAGGCCGTGGTATTTGATGGTGCGACCCGCGCGCCCTGTCCCGGCGGCGCGATGCGCGGCCCCGGTGCCTGCGGCGTCGGAAGTTCGCCTTGGTCGGGTGGGACCGTGGTCTTCTGGCCTCTGGGCGCCTGCACCGGTTCGGGCCCTTGCGAGGGGTCGCCGCCCGCGTCCATATCGGGATAAAACGTCGGCGTCTCGGCATCCGACCAATTGTCGGTGCGGTTGCGCAGGCTGCCATCGCCGTGAATCTTTTGCACGTCCGCCATGCACCAGCTCATTCGCGCCGCCTCGGCCAACTTGACGTCGTCGGCGTCGTGCTCGTTGCGGACGATGCGCGGCGTCATGATAATCAACAGCTCGCTCCGCTGTTCTTGTTTGTAATCGTAGCGGAAAAGTCGGCCCAGGATCGGGATTTCCGAAACACCCGGCACGCGCCGCTGGATCGTTTGCGTGTTCTTACTGATCAAGCCGCCGAACACGACCGTCTGCCCGTCGAGCGCACTGATCGTCGTCTGCGCCAACGTAATGTCGATCACGGGTTGGCGGATGACCTGGCCCCCCGTGCCGAATCCGACGGGCACTCCGCTGGTCAATGGACCCAATTGCGATCTTTCGGCGTCGATCTCCATCACCACCAGGCCATCGGGCGTGATTCGCGGTGTGACGGCCACGATCAGGCCGACGTTGGTGTAATTCACGCCCGTCGTCGAGCCCACCACGCCAACCGTCGTGTTGCCGACCAGCGGCACCCTCTGGCCGACCTGGATAAACGCCGGCTGATTATCGAGGGTCATGATCTGCGGACGGCTGAGCACCTCGAGGCGGTCGCGCTCGCGAAGCGCCCGCAGCAGCATGTTCACCGTGTTGCTGGAGAGCGAGAGTACCAACCCGCCGTAACCGAGATTGCTATTGGACCGCCCCAACGCGAAATTCGACAACCCCTGTGCGCCGAGCACGCTCGCCGTCGCGAGCGACGAGTTGCTGCCACTATTCGGAAGCGTCAGACCGACGATTGGGCCGGCCGTCGTCGAACCGGCCGGCGCTGCGCCAACCAGTTGGGGGTTGTTGAAGTCGAAACCTGGCGTGCTGTTGGCGCCGACGATGCTCTGGTTTTGGACCTGGACGGAGCCGCCCGATGATTGTGGGATCGTCGTCGTGGTGGTCAAGGTCTGGAATCCCGACAGCAGGCTGCGGTCGAAAAGGACCGAGCTTTGCAGGCCGGCCTCGATGCCGAACTCATCGTAGTTCGTCAACTGTACCTGGGCGATCAGCACCTGGATCATGACCATCGCGGCCCGCGCATCGAGCTGCTCGACGATCCGCTCAATCTCCTTGAAGAACCGTGGGGTGGCGCTGACGATGAGGCTGTTGGTGACGATTTCGGGCACGACGACCACCTCGCGCTCGATCTTCTCGAAGGGGCTCAGCAGGCCCGGCGTGGTCTGCGTCGTTTGCCGCTCCTTTTGCAGGTAGTCGTTGATAGCCAAGGCCACATCGAGCGCCGGCGCGTTCTTGAGCTTGTAGACCACGCTCTGCCGCTCGCGGACGTCACTGTCGTCCAAGCGGAGCAGGATCGCCTCGACCACGATCAGGTCGCCCGCCGAGCCTGAGGCAATGATGCTGTTGGTGCGTGCATCGACCGAGAAGCGCAACGGCACGGGCCCGCCTTCCTCGCCGGTCACTTGGGGCTGCATGACGGGTCCCTGATCACCCCCTGGTCCGCCACCACCACCGCCCGCGGTACCGCCGCCGACCTGGAACAGTTCCTCGAGCATGTTTGCCATGCTGGTGGCGTCGCCATTGACCACGGTGAAGACCTTGATCTGCGCCGGGGCGGCTTCAACCTGGTCGAGCTGGGCAATGAGCGCGGAGAAGAGCTCCATGCTTTCGGCCGGGGCGGAAATCAAGAGCGAATTGGTCTTGGTGTCGGCGGTTACCCGCACGTCGCCCAACGAACCGGTGCTGAGCTGCTTCTGCCCTTCGCCGTCGACCGAAAGAAAACGCAACATCAGCGACTTGGCCTGCTGAGCTGCCGCGCCCGACTGGCCGGCGCCGGCAGTGGCGCGCTGGCCTCCAGGGGCGGGCTGCGACGTCTGGCCCTGTTGACCTTGTCCTCCACCCTGTCCACCGCCACCGGGTTGACCCGTTGGCGGCGATTGCGGCGCGGGTGCCGGCCCCTGCTGCGCTCCCGACGACGCGTCCGACATGCGCAGTGCCGCGTTGAGCACGTTGGCCAGTTCGGCCGCCGACGCGCGCCGCAATCGAAACACGCGCAGGTCGTTCACCGTGGCGCTGGCCGGCACGTCGAGTCGCTTGATGAGTTGCGCCGCTTCGACTAGGTCGCGCGGGCCGGCCTGCACGATCAGGGCGTTGGTGCGGCCGTCGGCGGTGACGTTGATCCGCGGCGCCAGACCGGTCGCACCGGCGAAGAACTGGTTCAACGTGCCGGCCGCTGCGGAGGCCGTCGCGTGGCGCAGACGAAAAACATCGAACTGGCTCTTGGGGCCGCCCGGCTGGTCGAGCCGCGTGACCAGGTCAATCGCGCCCTGTACGCTTTCCTTGCGGCCAATGACCAACAGCGCGTTGGGCCGAACCAGGGCGGTGATGCTCACATGCCCTTGACGCGGCGCGAGCTCGTCGTTGTAGAGCGGCCCGATGACGTCGGCCATCGCCTCGCTATCGACGTGAGCCAGGTGGTGGACCTCGACGACGGGCTCGGTCTCCAGGCTCAACTGCTCGATTTCGTCGACGAGCCGCATGACGCGTTCGACGTCGCGCTGACTGCCGCGGACAATGATCGCGTCGAGCCCTTCGAGCTGCTCGATTTCGACCGGTCCGCTCAAGGCCGCGTCATCGTCGTCTTCTTGCGCGTCGTCGTCGTCGAGCATGTCGGAATTCACGTCGGCCGGAGCCTCGGTCGCCTGGTCGTCTTCAGCGGGCGTTTCGCCGTCCGTCGCACCGTTCTCGTCCTGTTGCTGGAACATGCGGGCCAAGAGCGGCACCGTGCCCTTCTCGACGCGGCGCGCGGCGAGGCGCGGTCCGGGCGTTTTGACCGCCAAAAGCGCATCGCGGACGAACGGCGAAGCCGCGCCACGTAACGACACGACGCGCGTACCCTTCTCTCCCGTACCGCCGTCGGCATCGAGCGCTTGGACCAGCCTAGCACACCGCTCAGCGTACTCCCGACTGCCGCGGATCACGATTCGATTGGGTCGACGGTGAAGATGGACCTCCAGTTGCGTCCGACCCGGCAAATTGACCATAAACGATGTGACGTCCTTATCGGTCGTTGCCATGGGCGACAGCTTTCGGCCCCAAAGCACTCCCAGGGTGGTCGCCATGTCCGCCACCGAAAGGCGCGCCAGCGGCACGGTTACGGTGTCGAGCGTCGATTCATGCGCCGCGGAGGGGGGCAGAACGGTCACCGGAACCGCCTGAGTTGTCGGTGCGTCGCTGGGGGCTTCACCCACGCTGCCAAGATGCCTTGCGATTCTGGCATGCAGCGCCGGAGTGGCCGACACGATCACTTGCCCAGTTCGCTCTTCCGCGACGATCCGAGCCCCTGACGATGGCGGAAAATGCACTTGCAGGTCGGCGGCTACTTGCGCCGGATCGGCCTGATGGCAGGGGTAGGTCCGAACCACGGGCTTCTCGGCCTTCACCGACGGTACGCGTACCGGCTCGGGATGGTTGGGTGAGCGAGTCGGCCGCTCTTGGCCAAAGAGGATCGCTGGTCCGAACAGGCCCAGACCGATTGCGAACGAAAAAACCAGACTTCGTCCCGCCTCCGGGCGGCAAGGAAGTTGACGCGGTGATTTTTCAGACACTGGATGTGTTCCGTCGAGTCACATGCACCCGGTAGCAGGCGACTCAGTCCATGGATTTTTCAGTTTGCCCAAGTGGCACCCTGAGCGCAAAGTCTACGCAACAGGAATAATCGGCAAAGTTCTCCCAAACCTCCAGAAATAATCGGAGGACGATGGCTTTTCTAAGCGAGATGCGTCGGCAAAGACAAGATGGGTAGTTTATGGGATCTCACGGCCATCGGAGAGACTGGATCCCAAGTTGACGCGTCGGCGTTTGCCGCTGGTCTCGATTTCGACGGATTGCGGGGCAATGCGAGCGACTTTCGCCTCCAATTTGCCGACGTCGAAGGTGTCGCCTTCCTCAAGCTTCATCAGTCGGCCGGTGCTGCGCACGAGGATCCAAGCTTCATATTCGTCGTCATCTCCCGTAACGGCGGTCACAAACGTGTCGCGGGCCGGATCGCCTTCCTCAACCGGCGGCCGATAGGCGGCGAACAGATTGCGTGCGAGGATCGGCTGGCGGTACTCCGCGAAGTCGATCCAGGCGAGCCTATCGGCTTTCGCGTCGTTGAGACCATTCTTGTGCTCCGCAGCTGGCAGCGCCAGGGCTTCGACCATGAGCGTGAGGTCGAACCTGGGACCACTATCGCCGCCACCTCCCATTGAGAAGCCGCCGCCGGAAAATCCGCCGCCGAAGGTTCCACCGCCGAAGGTTCCACCGCGCGCAAACCCTCCACCGCCGGCGCCTCCGTCGGCCAAGGGAATGAGCGTGACCTGCTTGACCAGGTGCAGGTGGTCCGCTTGGTAAATTTCATACAGCAACCGCAGGATTTGCTCCAGCCGGCCCTTGCCGCGGATCGTTACCGGAATCATCGTAAACACGCCCGGCTTGGGAGCATTGGCGCCGAGGGTCACATCGGCCTGCGACAATTGGTTGCGTTCGACGATCGCGGCCAGCCAGTTCTTGTAGAGCGAACGGGCCAATTCCACGTCTTCCGGCAAACTCCGGGCGCGCCAGGCTTGAAGTTTCTTTGCGGCCTTCTTGCCGCGCAAGACGGCGACCTCCTTGCTCTCGATTTCCTGGTTCAAGGAGTTGATTCGTGTCTGTCGCTCGTCGAACGCCGATTGAACCGCGTTGTGGCTAAAATGGACCAGCGCGATCATAAGCACGCAGCCGGTGGCCAGCGCCAGGCGACGTTCGCGTTGATTGAGCGCCATCAGCGGCCCCTCCTGCGATCGCCCCTTGAACCTCCCCGCGGCGCTTCGCCCGAGGAACCGGCGGCATCGGATCCCTGAGCATTGCCGCCATTCCCGCCGGCGCCTTGGAAGTCGCCAAGGTAATCGCCGCTGGGAAAACCGTCTGTCGAAAAGCCGCTTTCGGGAAAGCCGCCCTGCCCGCCGCCCGACGACGAAGCCGTCACACGTTTGCCGCGTTTCTGATACTCCTCGGGCGTCTCCGGCGAGACGGACACGGTCGAAGCGAACTTCCAGCCATAGCCTGGTTGGCCGGAATCTTGCGTCAAGTTGCGACCTTGGACGTTGTGGTAGTCGTCGCGTAGTCCGGCTTCGAGCACGCCGGACGTCGAAGTTTCGCGCATCAGCCCTTCGAGTTCGATCTTACCGCCATCCGTGGCCCCCCCGTTCTGTCCAACTGTCATGGTCAGGCGGGTGATGATCACGTCTTGCTGCCTGGGCAAGTCGCTCGCCAGCTCGCGAAGCTCGTCAAGCCAGTTGATGTCGCCTTTGGTCCAAACTTCAATCGCCTGGGCCGCAAGGTCCAGCTCCTTGGCCTTCTCGACGGTTTTGTCCGCCCCCCTCGACCGCGCGACTAACTCGCCGATTTCAGCGTCGAGATTGGCCAGTCCGGACCAAATCCACCAGGCGCCGAGCGCCGCGACGGCGGCGGCTCCGATTCCGGCCAGGATCAGCTTGCGGCGCGGGCTGGGAGGGGGGGCCGCGCGGCGCGGGTTGAGAAAGTCGATTGCGTGCCGCAAATGGTCCGCTTCATCGAGCAGCATGCCCAACAGCGGCGCGAAACGCCCTGTAGCATCGGGCATCGAGCGGGCCAACTCCGGCGCGAGCGTGAGCCCCTCGAACGGATCGAACAACCGCGTGGGCAGTCCCGTCGCCTCGGCAATCCGGGTCGCCAGTTCCGAGTGTGCGGGGCCGCTGCCGTAGAGGTGGATCGCCTCAACCTTCTGACCACCGAGCTGGTTATGGGCCGCGGCGACCGTGCGGCGAATTTCGCCTAACAGCGGACGGTATACGTCGGGGCCGGTCAGCACATCTCCCGGCAGCCGGGCCGTTCGCAGGAACACCACTTGTTCGTCATCGAGCACCGTCAGATCGGCCTCGTCGGAAAGCACGTCGACCAGCAGCCTGACCCTTTCCGTCGTCGAGTCCCCGCGGCGGCAGAGCAGACTGGCCGCGGCACAAGGCCGCAACACGAGCCGTTCGGGCGTGATCTTCGCGCGCTGGCAGGTCTGCCGGATCTGCTCGACCAACTCGGGCGACATGGCGGCCGCCAGCACCTGGCGCGGAGCATCGTCAGGACCGGCGAAGGGGATGAAATCCAAAGGCCAATCGTCGTCGAGGGAGTTGAATTCCTGCAGGGCCTGAAACCGCACCAGATCCGCGAGCTCGTCGTCGGGAGCCGGCGGCAACGAAAGCTGCTTGAGCTCGATGCTGGCCCGCCCCACGGCTACCAACCCTTGCAGTCGCCCTAATCGTCGCTCGGCAATCGCCGCAGCGATCAATTCGCCCGTGTCGTTCTCCGTCTTGCTCGGTACTTCGCCGCGCGCAGTCAACGGCACCGTAAAGGCCTGTTCGATCACTACCGCATCGCCCTTTGCCGTGGCCACAGCGATGCGGGCTTCACGGCTGTCCCATTCAAGTGCAAGGTAGCGTGGCATTAGGAAAGGGGAAAGGATGAAAGGTTAGATGCGAGGTAAGCGACCGAACTCAGGAAAGGTCATTTGTCACTTTAGTTGTCATTTGTGACTTGTCAGTGGTCATTTGTTAGAACCTGTTGCCATCGCGTGAAGGACTACCAGGGACCAATGACCAATCACAATTGACTAACGAACTGTGCTTCCACCGGGGCTCAAAATCCCGGGTGGATACCCCCGCCCCAGGTGCCCCAACTCTCTCCACAGTAATACGCGAGGCACCGCGTGGGTAGCGTCAATTATAACCTCTGCACGCGCGACTGGGCCGCCACGGTCGAAATGGCCGACAATCTGCGAGCGGAACACCCGGCCCACACCTGTGAGGTAGGGAGCGATTTTCTGGTACGTATTCAGGGGCACGATCCCCTCGGCATAAAGCCAGCTCGAGTAATTCCGGTTCGATCCCGCCGTGCTCGACGTCGTTTGCTGCGCTTGCTGGATCAGGGTCGCGGTTTGCGAATCCATGCCCGGAATGCCCATCAGTACCGGCAGCGATGCCTGGCTAGGGTTGATCCGCCCCGGCACGCTCGCGGTCGGAACGATCGTAAGGTTGTCAAAAAGCCTCGACGCGTAGCCGGCCATCGCCGTCGGGTCTGCCGGAAAGGGACTTGCCAGAACGGCGGAACCCGCGGTGGTACTGGCCTGCGAGGTAACCTGAACCTGGACCCCGATCAGGTCGGCAGGTGAAGCAAACTGGGTCGTGCCCGGCTTGGTCATATCGAGGCTGACGCCGGATGCGGACGACGATGCTTGCGACGACTGGCTGGCTGCCTGTGGCTGTCCCTGGCGAAAGGCGACGACGAATGTCGCCACATCGGCGCCCAAGACGGTGGAAACCTGCTGCTGAAGCAGCGATAAGTCTGTCTGGTTGAGGTTCACCTTGAGCTGACCATCCGGTCGCAGGTTCGACTCCTGGCTATAAACTGTCAGGTAGGCCGACCAACCTTGGTTCATCGCTCCTTGCGGCAGCGAGATGGGTGACGACGATGTGCTGCCGCCGCTCGAAGATGAACCGCTCGACGATGAGCCGCTTGCTCCGGACGCTGAGGAAGTGCCGCCGCTGGATTGCCCCCCGCTCGATTGTCCGCTGCTGGGTTGAAAGGCGCCCGTCTGCAGCGAACCGCTGAAGGCCATGCCACTGGCCGACTCCTGGGCATCGAGGTAGCCGTTGCGGTCGGCGTCGGCCCCGAACAGCCATTGCGGTGTCACACCCCGCACCAAGAGCAGTTCCTCGACCGACGAGAACGGCCCGTTCTTGGGTGCGTACGCGGGCGACAGGCCACTATAGTAACTGCGCTCGCACCCGTTGGCACGCGGATCGTCGTCGGCGTCGAGCCAGTCGAGGATCGCGTCGGCAATTTCGATTGTCATGCCGGGCAAGTTCATCAGTGCCGCCTGGCCATTGGGGTTCGGGTTGGGGTTGGGGCCGCTGCTCGCCGAAGAACTGCTTAACGATCCGCTACCGCCGCTGGAGCTACTACCACCCGAACTGCTACCACCGGCGCTGCTCCCGCCCGTACTACTTCCGCTCGAACTACTGGGAACAGGGTCGAGCAGCAGGAGCGTGTTCAAATTCAATCGCCCCGATTCGTCCTCGAGGCCAAAACGAACACCGGAGACTGCGCCGTACTGTGCCCGTGGAGCGAGTACGGAAAACCTGGCCCGGCTGCGGTCGTCATCGTCGTCGGAAACCAGAACGCCACGGAACAAGGTCGGGTTGTCATAAAGGCCGCCCGCCGGCATGGCCGTAGCTCCCTGCGTCGAGCCACTCGTCGGACCGGTCTGGGCCAGTTGGTGCTCGATCCAAGCGGCCCCCGAATCGACCGACGCCCGCGCTTGCACGGCGCGCGAGTGAGCCGTGGCCGCTTCTCGCTCGGCAAACATGAGTTGGGCGAAGGTGTAGCCCGCCAGGCTCAACAGCGCGATCGCCACCAACACCACCACCAGCACCATACCTCGCCGCCGACGTGGGGCCTCGCTGCGGCACTGCCACCGGCTACCAGAGCGTAGAACGGAATTCATTCCGTATCGTGGCGACGGAATGGATTTTGTTCTATCGGCATTTCGACGAATTCCTCCCATGGTCACCTCGATGTATTCGTCGACGAAGTCCCAGGCTGGGCACTGGGTACCTGACCGTTGACCTGCTGATAGTAGGTCGAATACGTATTGGGCGGACGCCATCCGGCGGGCGAGACCACTAATTTGTGCGTGACCTTTTCGCGCAAGTCAACCAACGACGCCGCGGAACCATCGGTAACATCGTGCGAGCCGGCGAGAAACGAAACCTCGATCTCGACGGCTTTGGGCAGCCCGACGCGTTGCCGCGAGTCCCACGATTGCTGCCACGATTGCCCGTCGAAGTAGCGGAAGCCGATGTTTACGACCTCGGGGGCCAGTGGTTCCACCGGCGGTCCGCTGGCGGCTCCGCCGCTGTTGGTGCGCGACCAGACCGCGACGGCGCGGTCCGATTCGCGGCGCACCAGGCCGCTCGCCTTCGGGCCGTTGACCGGTCCGGCGAGGCCTTGTGGCAAACCCGACGTACCGCCAAGGAAATAGGCGACGGTCTTGACGTCGCTGACTCGGTCCCCCGTCGGCGACATGGCCGCGGCCGATGTTCCCCCCGATGGCATTCCGGCCGCGGAAGCGTACTGGTCCGAGCGTGGAAACTTGCTCACGTCGACTTGCAACCAATTGGGGCCGCCGAATAGGCCCGGCAAGGGGGGCGCCGTCGGAGGCGGATCGGGTGTTGGCGTATTTGTGGTTGCGGAACTGCTCGACCCCGAACCGCCCGAGCCACCGGAGCTTCCGCCACCACTCGAACCGCCGGCCCCTGATGCGCCTGAGGCTCCGCTCGCGCCACTGGCCCCCGAGGCGCCTGAGGCGCCTGAGGCGCCGCTGGCACCCGAAGCGCCTGAGGCACCGCTCGCCCCAGAAGCACCGCTCGCCCCTGACGCACCTGAGGCACCACTGGCCCCTGAAGTACCCGAAGCACCGCTGGCCCCCGAAGCACCACTGGCGCCGGAAGCTCCCGAAACGCCGGACGACCCACCGCCTGAGCCCCCGGAACCACCCGATGAACCACCGGACGAGGCCATCGACGATCCGCCGCTGGCGCCAGACCCTGAGCCGGACGACTGCGATTGCCCAGTCACGCTGGCCGATTTCGATTGGGGCGGCGCGACGAGCGCCAACGGGTCGAAGGGTTCGTACCAGACGGTCTCGCGCACATCGTCGCCAATCCGCTTGAGCAGCGCGCGGGCAAGCTGCGCCTGGGCAACATCGACACGATTGGTTTGCGTCGCCCTCAATTGCACATGAATCGCTATCGCCAGCACGCCGATCACCAGCGCCGAAAGAGACAACGCCAGGATGACTTCAAGCAGCGTGAAGGCGGACCTCGCCCGGCGTAGAACGGAATTCATTCCGTTTGCAGGTGGAATGGGATTCATCGCGATGGTTGTCCCTGAGAAGATCCGCTTTGCGCGGACGTGGACGAAATGATCGTGCCGGTCGAGTCGTAGTACGCGCTCGACGGCGTATAACTGGCATGGCCGGTCGCCGCCGGGTCGAGCAGCCATTGCGTTACCGTAAGCCGTACGGGCCTGCGCTGCGCATCCGCGCTCTGTTCAACCGTGACGCGCAATTTGAGCAGCCCGGCCTGGTTCGCTCCATTCGACGAGGGGGCCGCGCCAGGCGTGGCCGATGCGTCGTTTTCGACCGAGAGCACCCAGCCGGGATACTCAGCGATAGGCGCTTGCTTGACACCCTGGGTCGGCAGCAATCCCGCCGCGATTTCTCCCAGCTTGCTCTCGCAGATGACCGCGGCCAGGCTCAGGTCGCGGGCCACTTGGGCATTGCGCGTACCGTTGCGCACTAGTTCACCCAATACGGCCAGCGCGCCAGTGAGAATGGCCAGGGCCAGGATGACTTCGAGGAGCGTGTAGCCGCCGGAATGAACCATTGCAAATTGCCAATTGCCAATTGCAAATTGCGGATCTGAGGACGATTTATGCCTGCGGCGGCGCCGCATCGTTGCCATTCGGCCGCGCATGCCCGAAGGGGCGCTTCGTGTCGAACCAATTTGCAATTTGCAATCTCTGACATCCTGGATAGGCTTCACTGTGTGGCTTTCGTTCATCGCTGCACTTCCTCGATCGAGAAGATCGGGCCCACGCGAACGTCGCCCGTCAGGCTGCGCAGCTCGATGGCAATCGCGCGGCCACGCGCGCCGACGACCACCACTTGGGCCGCGGTCGCCGTACCGTCGGGATAGAACAGCACCGCTTCCGACCAGGTGCCGTCGCCCATCGACCGAACCCGATCTTCGGCAGCCAACCGCGAGGCGCGCGAGTCGGCCATGACTTCACCGCCCGCGAACGAGACTCCGTCGGGCAATTCATCCTCGGCGGGTGGAACCGGCGCCGGCGGGGCGACAGATTGAACGGCCGCAGGCGGGACACCACCGCCCGGTTGACCCACCCCGCCCGACGAAGCGCTGAAGGCGGCGAGCAAGAGCTGCTGTTCCGTCCGCTGCTCGATGCGGTACCGGCCCGTGCCGGGCTGGTAACGAAACGACATCGCCTCGCCCGAGGTGATCGCCTTGGTGCGGGCCCGCAGCCAGTTCGTACGGATCTGGTCGCCAGCGCTGCGCAGGCTTTGTCCACCCATCGAACCGCGCAGGGCGGGCCAGGAAAACGCGGCCATGATCGCCAACAATGCGAGCACCAGCAGCAATTCCAGAAGCGTAAACGCCCGGCGGTTCTTAGTCATTGGTCAGCGGTCATTACTCAATCGTTTGTGGTCAATGGCGAGTAGTATTTGATCGTCGATCGTATGAATCGTGCCCAACAAATGACTAATGACAAAGGACCAATGACTAGTGACCAATCACCAGTTTCCAATATCATCGTCGGTGCCTTCGGCGCCGTCTGGACCAACCGACCAGATGTCGTAGGAATTCGGATTGTGGCGCCCAGGATTGGCGAATTGATATTCGCGTCCCCAGGGATCGAGGGGTACCTTGTCCATGTAGGGGCCTTGCCACTTCGACGATTGTGAATCGCCACTCGAGTTGACCAGGGCCTGCAAGCCGGCGGAGGCTGAAGGAAAATCGCCCATATCGAGCGCGAACGATTCCAGCGGTGTCTTGAACAGGCCGATCTGGCTCCTGGCTGCGTTGGCCAGACCCTTCTTATGGGCGCTGCGGATTTGAATTCCCACCAGCGATCCTAGGATCACCAAGATCACTAGCACCAACAACACTTCGATCAGGGTAAAGCCTTTGCGGCGGCGACGGGTCATGGCTCGGTCTCCTTCTATATCGTCGTACTCATCTTAATCACTGGCAGCAGCAGGGCGATGACCACCACCAGCACCGCCCCGGCCAGCACCAGCAGCATCAACGGCTCCAACAGGCGCACGAACAAGTCAAGCTGCCGCCAGGTGCGGCGTTCCAGCCCGTCGGCGATCTGCAACAAAACTTGTTCCAGCGTGTTCGATTCCTCCGCCACGCTGATCATCTCGACGACGGCGGAGGGGAAATGGCCACTGGCGGCCAACGGTCCGGCCAACGGCTGGCCGGCCGAAATGTTCTTGGCGGCGTCTTGCACCGCTTGCCTCAGTAGGCGGTTTCCGGTCGACTCGCTGGAAATCTCCAGCGACTTGATGATCGGCACGCCGTTGTGCAAAAGCGTCCCCAGCACGCGGCAAAAACGGGCCACCGCCAGGTTGAGTATGATCCGCCCGGCTCCGGGAATGCGAGTTTTCCAGCGGTCGCGCCAGAGCTTGCCCGATTCAGTGGCCAGTTGGGCGCGCGCGTAAAAACCGCCGCCAATCGCCAACGCCAACACGATCCAGCCCCAGCTTCGCAGGAAATCGCTGGTGGCCAGCAGCCAGTCAGTGACCGCCGGCAGTTCGCCCCGCTCGCGCAACTGGCCGAACAACTCGGCGAACTTAGGCACGAAGAACACCACGAGCACCGTGACCACGGCCGACCCGACGATTCCCAGGAAAACCGGATAGGCCAGGGCGCCCGCGGTGCGCCCCTTGAGATCCTCCTGCTTTTCCGTGAATTCCGAAACTCGGTTCAGCGCCTCTTCGAGAAACCCCCCCTCGCCGCCGGCACGGACCATGTTCACGGCCATTTCGCCGAACACCCGCGGATGGCGGCGCATGGCGTCGGCCAGCGTGCTCCCTTCCTCGACCTGCGACTTGACCTGCGAGAGCACTTCGGCGAGACCGGAATGCGAGGTCTGTTTCTGCAACACCTCGAGGGACCGCAAGAGCGGCACCCCGCTGCCGAGCAAGTCTCCCAATTGGCCGTACAGCGTGGCCAAAATCTGCGGGCGGATACGGCGGCCGCGCCAAACACGATTTGTCTGGCGTTCGGCCTGGACCGACAAGGGGAACAGCGAGCGTTGACCCAGCGAGCGCAATACGTCGCGCTGGCTGTCGGCCGACAGCTTACCGGTGATTCTCCGCCCGGTGGCGTCGCGAGCGATATAGGCGAATTCGGGCATGGTTACATTTTACCAATCCGGTCGCTCTTGGCGACTCGGACCACTTCCTCGACCGTCGTGCGGCCGGCGAGCACTTTTCGCCAGCCGTCCTGCCGCAGGGTCCGCATGCCGTCGGCCATGGCGGCCTGTTTGAGTTTCCACGTGCTGGCCCGTTCATGGGCGATCTGCCGGACCGTCTCGGTTGTGATCAATAGCTCGTAAATCCCCAGCCGGCCGCGGTAGCCCACCTGACGGCAGGCACGGCAGCCGATAGCACGGTACAAAGGCGCGCCGATTTTGCGCCAGTCGTCAAACGGAAAATCGGATGGCAGCTCGTCGGGAGCGGGCTCGTAGGCCTGTTTGCACTCCGCGCAAAGCCGGCGCACGAGCCTTTGTGCCATCACCGCTTCGACCGTGCTGGCCACCAGGAATGGCTCGACCCCCATGTCGATCAGCCGGGTGTAGGCTCCGGAGGCGTCGTTCGTGTGCAACGTGCTGAACACCAGGTGGCCAGTCAGCGATGCCTGAATGGCATTTTCGGCCGTTTCCAGGTCGCGGATTTCGCCGACCAGGACGATGTCGGGATCGTGACGCAGAATGCTGCGCAACGAAGCGGCGAAGGTCAGCCCAACTTTGGTGTGTACCTGGATCTGGTTGATCCCCTCAAGCTGGTACTCGACCGGATCCTCAGTGGTGATGATCTTGGTCTGCGCGTCCTTGATCTCCAACAAAGCGCTGTAAAGAGTGGTCGTTTTGCCAGACCCGGTCGGGCCGGTCACCAGGATGATGCCGTGCGGCAGCCGGATCAGCTCCTGGAAAGTCTTGTATTGGTCGGCTTCCATCCCCAGTTTTTCCAGGGCGAATTCCATGCCGCTCTTGTCGAGGAGCCGCATTACGATCCCCTCGCCGTGGATCATGGGGATCACCGACACGCGCACGTCGACTTCGCGGCCCAGCACCTTAAGCTTGATCCGGCCATCCTGGGGCAACCGTTTCTCGGCGATGTTGAGCCGAGCCATGATTTTCAAGCGGCTGATGATCGCGGCTTGAAAGCGGTTGATTTCCGGGGGGGTAGGTTGCGCGTGCAGCAGGCCGTCGATGCGGTAGCGGATTTTCAGCCCGGAACCCTGCGACTCCAAGTGAACGTCGCTGGCCCGCGTTTCGATCGCTTCCAGCAGAATCTCGTTCACGAGCCGGACGACCGATGCCTCCTGGGCCATTTCCGACAGTTCGGAGCCATCGGTTTCGAGTTCCTCGAGCAACTCGATGCCGTCGTCGGCGCTCTTGGCCATCATGCCGTCAATCGTTTCGCTCCCCACGCCCAGGTGGGTCTTGATCAGCTTGCCGATCTCAAGGCGGCTGGCCAGCACCGGCTCGATCGTCAGGCCGGTGGCGGCGCTCAACTCGTCGAGCGGATAGAGGTCGAACGGGTCGCTGGTGGCCACGCGCAGCGAACCGTTGTATCGTTCGATGGGGAACAGCGATTGTCGATGGATCAACCGGGTGGGAAAGTCTTTCAACAGCGCCAGGTCGATTTTGGCCGAGGCCAGGTCGATGAAATCGATGCCCATCTCCTCGCCGATGGCGGTCAGCGCGGCTTCCTCGGTGATGAATCCCAGCTCGACGGCCGTCTGATCGAGCCGCTGGCTTTCGCCTTGCGCTTGGCGCGCCGCGGCGAGTTGCCGCTGGTCGAGCAGGCCGCGTTTCAGCAAGATGTTCCCGGCTTCCATTTCCGTCCTGGCTGTCGATCGGGGTAGGGTGGGAACCGCCCACCTGCTCTATAGTATCTAGCTAGTATCATCGCCGGCGCCCTTGGTTACAACCGAGGAACCCCCCAGTTTAAGAGTAACGCTCGCGAAACGAAAGCCGCCGCCTCGAGGCAGGATCTTACGTTTATCCAAAGAAAATGGCGCTCACATGGCGGTTTGCCGCGGCGGGCCGCGACTATGACTTTAGGGATTCCGTTTTGCCTACGGCGGCGATCGAGAATCTAGTTAAAACACGCTGGCAAGACGGGCCGCCGACAAATACAATGGTGTTTGCCGATCGCGCCGGGACGTCGTGCGGCAATCCATCGCGCCGCAATCAATTGCACTGACGGCGGCGCGACGGAAATACCTTCGCAAAGCGTGCGGCATACGAGCCGAGGAAGCGACGTCACATGACGCGTCTGTTTAGGTTCAAGTCCCACTTCTTTTTTTCCGCATGCTTCGCGGTGGCCTTCGTGTCGCTGTTCGCAGCCACAGTGTGGGCGCAAGGGGGACGCGGATTTGGCCAGGGCGGGCGTGGCTTCGACCCAGCCCGGATGGAAGAGTTCCGCAAGAGAATGCAGGCGGGTCAGCAAGGCGCAAAGCCCGACGAAGAAAAAAAGGCGGACGGCGAAAAGAAGGACGAGCAGCCGAAGGTCGATTTCAAGGAGCCGGCAAAAGATGAAGGGCCACCTCCGGTTCAGCGCCCTTTGAGGCCGCGCCGCGAGGCCAACCCCAGCGAGCTGGACGCCGCGCCCGACGATGAGGGCAAGATCTCATTCAGTTTCAAGGGTCAGCCCTGGCCCTCCGTCCTGGAATGGCTGGCGGACGTTTCGCATATGAGCTTACAGTGGGAAGAGGCGCCTGCGGGCTACCTCGACCTGACGACGCGCGGCAAATACACGGTCGACGAAGTCCGCGACCTTTTGAACTCGGTGCTTCTGGCCAAGGGCTTCACGCTCTTGCGCAATGGCGAAGTGCTGATCGTGGCCAACCTCAAGAAGCTCGATCCGGGCTTCGTGCCGCGCGTCTCCGTCGATGAGCTGGACCAGCGCGGCAACTACGAACCCGTCAAAGTGTTCTTCGATCTCGATTGGCTGGTGGCGGAGAACGCCGTCGAGGAAGTCAAGCCGCTGTTGAGCTCATTCGGCAAGGCGACGGCGCTGAAGGCCACCAACCGGCTCGACGTGCTCGACACCGCCGGAAACCTGCGGCGGATTCGCGAGCTATTGGCCGAGGAGCAATCAGACACCGGCCAGCAGCGGCTCGTCCGCGAATTCAAACTACGCCATACGCGCGCGGCCGAAGTGCTGGAAACGCTCAATTCGCTGTTGGGCATCGAGCCCAAAAGCGCTACTGGTCAGGCCAACCCACAGCAAATGTTTCAGGCCATGCAGCAAATGGGCGGCCGCGGCCGTGGTCGCGGCCAAGGAGGCGGCGGCCCTGGAGGAGTCGAGGGAGGCGAGGGCGCTGGGCCTGGTGGAGGCGGCGAAGCCATGTTCGGCATGCAGGCGCAACCCCAACGCAAGGAATCGCCGGTTTACTTAGTGGTCAACCGCCGCGAGAACAGCATCCTGGCCAATGCTCCGCCCGACAAGATGGCCGTCGTCGAACAGGCCATCCTGGCGATCGACGTCGCTCAGGATCGCGACGGCTCGCTGCTGGGCGGCGTGCAACGGATGCAGGTCTACCGGCTAGCCGGCATTTCGCCCGAGGCGCTGGTCAATGTGCTCAAAGAGCTCGGAGGACTCGACCCGACCACCAAGCTGGAAGTCGACACCAAGAGCCGCGCGCTGATCGCCTACGCCCCGCTGGTCGACCACGTGATGATCCGCGCGCTGGTCGAAAAACTCGACGGCACCGCCCGCAAATTCGAGGTCATCCAGTTGCGCACTCTTAGCGCCGAATACGTGGCCGGCTCGATCATCACCCTGATGCAGGGCCCTGAAAAGACCACCTCCAGCCAGGATTCGCGGATGCGCTTCTTCGGTTTCGGCGGCGATGCCAGCCAACAGCAGACTGAGAACTTCGACAAATTCTGGGTCGAAGCCGATGTCGAACGCAATCGCTTGTTATTGCGTTCCAACGAAGTCGAACTGGCCGAGGTGAAGGCGCTGCTCGTCAAATTGGGCGAGATTCCCTCCAACGATCGCAATAATCTCACGCGGCGCCTGGTACCCGGTTCACCTGGCGAAGAAACCGAGGAATTTCTCCAGCGTTTGCAGAAGGTCTGGCAGCGGGTATCACCCAACCCGTTGGAGATTGAAGTTGGCGACAAACGGCCCATGAAAACCAAGCGCCCTTCAGGCCGACGGGGCGACGGGCACCGCCCCCCACCGCCCGACGCGCGGCGCGCCAAGCCCCCCGCCGAACGCGCCACCGACGCTCGTAACGGCCACCGCCGCGACCCACGCTACCGCCTGGCCCAAGAGCGCCAGGTGAAGCCGGAGGTGGAAGAGGGGGACGAGGCTGCCGAGTGGGACCAGCAAGTGGAGATGGACCAGGAAACCGACGCGACGAATGCGGAGAACGATGGCGGGCCGACGGCCGAGGAAACGCCGAAGGCAGAGGAACCGATGGAAGCTGAGGACACCGGCTCGCCAACGGCCGAGGATGACGGTGCGACGAAAGCAGACGACAATGACGAGCCAGTGGCCGAAGAAGCGACAACAGCCGAGGAAGCTCCGGCAGATGGGGACAACGCGAGGCGAGAAGAGGTGACAGGCAACGAGGCCATGTCCACCGACGACCACGCATTGCCGCCCGAAGCGCGCGCCCCCGTAAAGATCACTGTCGAACCCGAGGGGATCGTGATCTCGTCGAGCGACACCGACGCGCTCGACCGGCTCGAAGAACTTTGGTCCAGGCTGATGCCGACGAAAATGACCTATAAGGTGTTCCACTTGGAACACATCGATTCCGTCGAAATGGTCTTGTTGCTGAGGGACTTTTTCCGGGAACAGGCGGCGTCCTCGGGCAGGTCGAGCGTGGACGCCGAAACCGGCCGAAGCTCCACGCCGCCGAGCCGCGCCACACTTGGCAAGCGAAAGGCCTTGAGTTTCGTATATGATTCCAGGACGAACACCGTTTTGGTTCAAGGGGCGGATGAGGCCCAACTGGAAGAAATCGAGTCGCTGATCGAATTCTACGATGTTCCCGAACCGCCCAACTCCGAATCGGTCCGCCGCACGAAGCGCGTGCCGCTGCGCTACGCCAAAGCGAAAGAAACGGGCGAACTTGTCAAAGATGTTTATCGCGATCTGCTCAGCCCCAACGATCGGGCACTCGTCAACGGTGCGCCACAGCGGCAACAGGCCGACGGCTCGTCCTCCGCTTCGATGAGCGGAAGCTACCCTTCGGCCGACACCAGCCGCACGGGCCTTGTGCCGCGGTTCAAGGGATTGCTCTCGGTCGGCGTCGATGAACGCTCCAACGGCCTGGTGCTTTCGGCACCGCAGAGTGTGCTCACGGAGATCGTCGCCATGGTCAAGGATCTCGACGCCGCGGCGCGCTCGACCCGGCCTGTGATCAAGTTGCTGCGGGTCAAAGGCGCCGGCACCAGCGCACTCGTCAAGCAGGCAATCGCGCCCGAGAAATCGGAAGCGACCGCCGGACAGGCGAACGCGGGCCAGGTTAACGCCGGCCAAGCACCGGCGATGGTTCCCGGTCCGGGCGGCGCGAAAACCAATGGCCAAACATCGGCAGGTTTTCAAGGAGGCGTACCTCAAGACACCTCGCAGAGCTCGTCGCCTGGCGCTTCTTCCGGCGGTCAAGGGGGGCGGCGTAGCCAGCGCGGGCAGTGACCGGCGAGCGGTACATTTCTTTCGCATCGCGGCGGTTTTCGCAAGGGAACGTGACTAGTGGTTTAGGGGGCAAGCGCCCCGACCTATGCGAAACCGAGCTCGACTTGAGGCAACTCCATGACGATCCTTCGCCCCTACCATGACCCCAAGACCGGAAACGTCCGCCGCGTTTACGTCCGGCGGCCCCAATTGACGGCCAAGCTCTGGTTCGAGAAATCAAAGCTGTGGGATGCCAACTTTGACGTACGGTTCGACTCGACGCGGGGGTCATTCAGTGTGGATTGCGCAGCCGGAGAAGCAACCCACGTTGCCGAAGCTCGCGCGGCGCTAAGCGATGTGGGCCTGGATATGACAAGTTGCTCCTGGAACGAGATCGTCGAACGATCGATAGTCAGGGCCACGCGATCACAGTCCTTGGTCCAGCGGTTCGCTCGGTTCCTGCCGTTTTACAAGCGACGGCTGGCGTCGTGATGGATGGTTCCCTGTGTACTGAGCCTAAACATGCCCTCCGAGTCCGGCCATTTGTTATCGCAAGCCCAGCAGGGCTCCCAAGGCGCACAAGGGGCCTTGCTCGAAAAATACCGGACTTACCTGCAACTGCTGTCGCGCGTCGAGATCGGTCGTCGCTTGCAGACCAAGGTTGACGCCTCCGACGTGGTTCAGGATACGTTCCTGGAAGCTCACCGAAACTTCGACAACTTCAGGGGTGGGAGTGAAGCGGAATTCGTCGCCTGGCTGCGCGCGATCCTGGCTGGCAGAATCGCCAATCTGGTACGGCACTATTTGGGCACTCAAGGCCGCGACTTACGACGTGAACAAGGGCTGAACATCGACTTGGACCAGTCATCGCAAATGATCGACCGAGGGTTGTTCGCGCTATCGAACACCCCCAGCCAGCAGGTCGCCAAGCGCGAGCAAGGGTTGGTGTTGGCCGACGCCCTCGAGAAGCTGCCCCACGACTATCGGGAAGTCGTGGTGCTGAGGAATTTCGAGGAGCTCACGTTTCCGGAAGTTGCCCGTCGAATGGAGCGCTCGGAAGACAGCGTCCAAAAACTTTGGGTGCGGGCGCTGGTGGGCCTGCGGCAAGTCATGCAGGAGGTAACATGAACGAGCCCGACATCAGTCAGACCGTGTTCGACCCGTCGAGTTCGCCCGCCACAATTCCCGCCGCCCAGATTCCGACGGGAAATGTTGCCCGCGACGTGCTCGACGATCCGCGCGTGGCCGCGGTGGTCGGCGAGTACCTCGAGCGATTGGAACAGGGGCTCGCTCCCGACCGTGGCGAGTACCTGAATCGCTACCCGGAGTTGGCAGGGCCGATTGCCCAGTGCCTGGAAGCGTTGGAACTCGTTCGCGCGGCGGCGCCGCGAGCGACCGCCACCGCCGATCGTGCCGGCGCCGCCGTATTCACCAACGAACAGGCACCGCGCTCATTGGGCGATTTCCAGATCGTGCGCGAGCTCGGCCGAGGAGGGATGGGAGTCGTTTACGAAGCAATGCAGTTGTCGCTCGGCCGGCGCGTCGCGCTGAAAGTGCTGCCGTTCGCCGCCACATTCGATGCGCGGCAGTTGCAGCGCTTCAAGAACGAAGCCCAGGCGGCGGCCCTGTTGCACCACACGAACATCGTGCCGATCTATGCCGTGGGATGCGAGCGCGGCGTTCATTTCTACGCCATGCAGCTCATCGAAGGCCAATCGTTGGCCGTGCTGATCCGGCAACTGCGTGTCCAAGCCGGATTGGCGCCAGGCGCCGTGGAAGGCAAGTCGGCGAGCGGCCAGAGAGGATCGTTGGGCGGCGGCGAAGGGTCTTACGCCGAGGTCCTGGGTGCCACCGATCCTTATATGGCAGGCGTCTCGCCAACCACCGCGCCAGGCATTGGCGGGCACTCGCGATCGCTCTCCGACGTCACGGTGAGTGTCACCGCCGGAACATCACGCCGGGGTGAAACCTACTTCCACAAGGTCGCCAGGCTGATGGCACAGGCGGCTGACGCGCTCGACCACGCTCACCAACTGGGGATCGTACACCGCGACATCAAGCCGGCCAACTTGTTGGTGAACACCGCGGGCATGCTCTGGGTCGCCGACTTCGGGCTGGCCCAGTTTCAAGCGGAGACGGGCTTGACGCGGACCGGCGACATGTTGGGCACGTTCCGGTACATGAGCCCTGAACAGGCCGGCGGGCATCGAACCGCGCTGGACCATCGCACCGATATCTACTCGCTCGGCGCAACTTTCTACGAGCTGTTGACCTTGCAGCCGGCGTTCGCCGGCGAGACGCGGCAGGAGTTGCTGTACCAGATTTTGCACACCGAACCACGCGCATGCCGCGCCATTAATCGCGCAATACCCGTGGAACTGGAAACGATCGCGCTCAAAGCCCTGCGCAAAACGCCCGGCGAGCGCTACGCGACGTCGGGAGAGCTTGCCGACGACATCCGACGTTTTCTTGCCGACCGGCCGATTTTGGCCCGTCCCCCTTCTCCCGTTGATCGGCTGCGCAAGTGGTCGCGGCGCCACCCATCGGCGGTCGTCGCGGGTGCGCTGCTGTTGGTGTTTGGCGTCATCGGCCTGGCGGTCAACAGTTGGATGATCGCCGGCGAACAACGCAAGACCGCCGAGGCGCTGCAGCGCGAAGAGCTCCGGGCGAACGAGGCGGAAGACCTGTTTCGTCAGGCTAAAGAAGCAGTTAACGTGATGATCGAGGTCAGCGAGGAAGAGCCCGCCCAGGAGCACATTCGCAAGCGTTTGCTGCAAACGGCGCTCACTTTTTACGAAGATTTCATCGAGCAGCGTCGCGGCGACACGGCATCCCAGGCCGAGTTGGCCGCCGTGCAGGACCGTGTGAGAGGCATCCTCCGAGAACTGAATCTGTTGCACCGGGAAATGCAGGCGGGACTGCTGAAAGATCAGGCCGTGCTGGCGGAGTTGGGGCTCAGCGACGATCAACAGCGGCGGCTCGCTGATCTCTGTCAGAAATGGGACGAAGATCGCGCGAATTTGTTTACGGAATTCGGCAAGCTCAACGATGAGACGCGCCACCGCCGGTTCGTCGAACTGGCCGAGCAGCACGAGCACTCGTTGGCCGAGGTACTCGCAACCGAGCAGACAAGGCGATTAGGGCAGATCGCGATCCAGTCGGATGGGTTGGGGGCATTCAAGGAGCCGGAAGTCGTTGCGGCATTGCAGCTCAAGCCCACTCAACGCGCGGCGATTCGCAAAATCGAGCGCGAGACGTACACCAAGATCTTCCACCACGGCCGCGAGGGCAATAACCGCGAACCGGGGCCTAAGAGGGATCCAGGGCGAGAGAAGGGACCGGGGCAAGACCGCCGCTGGGAAAACGACCTTGCGGAGCAAAAGCAGACGTTCAAGGACGCACTGGCGAAAGTTAAGGCTTTGTTCAACGACGAACAGACTCGGACTTGGAACGACTTGACCGGCGCCCCGGTTGAAGGACTGGACGAAATGCCGTTCTGGCGATGGCCCGTCGGTGGACGACCAAAATGACTTAACGGCCGACCATCACCGGTTGAAAAAATCGGCACGGCGCGGCGGTATTCCGCCTCCAAACGTTACCTATCGTTCAGGGAGCACGACCTGGTCGCTGAAAGGTAACACATGATGACGACGATCTCGTTCGCACGCCGGCACGCTCAACCCCCTACGCACGAGGTGGTCGGCTTCGGTGACCTTGACTTGATCTACGGTGTGCCGCGTCCGCTGCAGTTGCGTACGATTCTGGTGCTGGCACTCTGGATCGGGGCGCTTTCGGTCGCGGGAGCAATGGAATGGCCGTGGCTTTGGAGAGGAATCGTTGTCGTTGACCTTTTTGCTGCAAGCGTCGTGTTCGGGCTTGCGGCGTGCCGTCAATGGATCATCAACGCCCCAAGTCCGCAACAAATCCATAACTGATGCGCCATCCAATCGTGTGACAGCACGATATTGGAGAAATGGGCAATCGAGGCCAACTACGCGACCCCGAATACTCTGGGCGATGAGTTGGTCTTGATCCAAAGGCGGGTTTTGTAGAGAACTAGCCGCGGCGCGAGTGATAACGGGCGTAGGTCAGGCTGAAAAAGCATGACTTGCGAGGTTGGCACATCAGGAAGGGATGCCGATGGCCGACGAACTGCGGCAGGTCGATCGAGACGCAATCGAGCAATTGCTCGCTGAGGCCGAGCGCACTGCGGCGTCCGGCGACCCTTCGAACGGCGGCATACGCCCCGCGGTCGTCCCGTTCGAACTTGTCGAGTTCACCAACGACGCGCCCATTACCGAAGACGCCCAGATCGATTCGCATCGCGACTTGGAACTGAACCTTGCGCTCGAATTCGGCCGAGCGCGGATCGAACTGCATGATCTGCTCCGTCTGCGCAAAGGTTCGGTCGTACCATTGGACAAGCTCACCACGGATCCGGTCGATATCGTCGTTAACGGGCGGTTGATCGCCAAGGGAGAAGTGCTGGTGCTCAACGACAACTTCTGCGTCCGCGTCGCCGAATTGGTCAAGGGCGACCGCGGCCTTTGACCGCACTGCGAAAGGCCGGGATGCCTGCAAAATCACTCTCACTTGTGTTCCTCTTGGGTATCGCCGCGTTGCCGGCGACGGCCCGCGCCGACGGTGCCACAAAACGGCGCGGACCGGTGGCGCAACGTCCCGGCGCCGAATCGTCCCCCAAGCCGGGCGCGGACGAACCGTATGCGGACGACGACAACGAGGCACGGCAGACATCGTTCACCGCGCCCGTTTCGGATGGTCTTGAAACGACGCGCGGCGTTTCACCACGGCAGGGCGCCCGGCGACCGCCGGGAAAGGTGTTGCCGCCTCGCGGCGACAAGCCGCCGTCGAATGCCGAACAGCGCGGCAGGGCGCGGCCGATGAGCGCCGCGTCGTCATTATTCACAGGCCTGGCCAGCCTGGCCGTGGTCTTGGGTTTGTTTTTCGCGGTGGCTTGGGCCATGCGCCGTGGAATGCCAGCCGGTACAGCGGCGCTCCCGAGGCAGGCGGTCGAAGTCCTGGGCCGAACGACTCTGGCGGGCCGCCAATATGCGCACCTGGTCCGCTGCGGCAACAAGATCCTGCTCGTGTACCTGGCGCCGGGCGTCGCCAAGACACTCACCGAAATCACCGACCCGGCCGAAGTCGACCGCCTCGCCGGCATCTGCCGCCAGGAACAGCCGACAAACGCCAACGCTTCGCTACGGCGGATTTTTCAGCAGTTCAGCCGGGAAAAGAGCGCGACCGGTTTGTTCGGCCGCCAGGTCGCTCCGCCGAGGGTCGACGCGAGGGATGGTGCCGATGCGTGACATCAAGAAATGGATTGGCTGCGCGGTGGTCAGCTTCGGGTGTTTGTTCAGTCCCGCGGGCGCGCAAGAACGGCCGGGTACATTGTCTGGCCTGGAATTGCCGGAGATGCTTTTCGGCGGTCCGCAGGCCTGGACCAGCCCCGAGGGGCTGACGTCGACGATTCAAATGGCGTTGCTCTTGACCGTGCTCAGCATGGCTCCGGCCGTACTGCTGATGACCACCAGCTTCGTTCGCATCATGATCGTGCTGGGGTTGCTTCGGCAGGCGCTGGGAACGCAGCAGTTGCCCTCCACCCAGGTCATCACGTCGATCTCGATGTTCTTGACGCTTTTGATCATGACGCCGGTCTGGAAGCAATCGTACGATCAGGGGATCGAACCCTATGTGCGCCGGCAAATTGACCTGGAACAGGCATGGGAGGCCTCCGTCCAGCCCGTCCGGCGCTTCATGAGCGACCAGATCGAGCGCACGGGAAACAGCGACGACATTTGGTTGTTTCTACAGTACATGCCGGACGCGCCGACGCCCGAAAGCTACGACGAAGTCCCGCTGGCGGCACTATTGCCGGCATTCATGCTCAGCGAGTTGAAGACGTCGTTTCTAATCGGATTTCAGATTTACCTTCCGTTCGTGGTCCTCGACATGGTGATCTCCAGCGTGATGATCTCGATGGGCATGTTGATGCTGCCTCCGGTGCTGATCTCGTTGCCATTCAAGTTGCTGCTATTCGTCCTGGCCGACGGTTGGCGATTGGTGGTGGGGATGTTGTTGGAAAGCTTTCAGCCGTTTGGATGACCATGGAAATCGTCGACGCCATCGACTTGGGCCGTGAGGCCATGATGATCGCGCTGGTGATCAGCGCGCCGGTTTTGATTGCCGGGCTGGTGGTCGGGCTGTTGATCGGCCTCTTGCAAGCGCTGACCCAGGTGCAGGAACAAACGGTGGCGTTCGTACCCAAGCTCGTGGCGATGGTGTTGGTGTTGGTGTTCTGCATGCCTTGGTTGCTGTCGCGAATGGTCGAATACGCACAAGACCTGATCTCGAACATCCCCAACACTCTGTGATATGGACTGGCTCCTCGAATTCACTCGGCACCAGTTCCTGATCTTCACCTTGGTACTCGCTCGGGTGAGCGGCCTGATGTTCGCCGGTCCTCCGTTGGGTGGCTCGGAGATTCCGAAGCAAGTGCGCGCGTTTCTGACGGTCGTAATGGCCGTGCTCGTTGCGCCGGCCCAGTGGAACGTCGCGGTTGAAGCGCCTCCTGCATTGGCCGGCCATTTGCTCGCCATCGGTGGCGAGCTCTTGATCGGATACACGCTCGGGTTCGGAATGACGATCTTGTTTTCGGGCGTGCTGTTGGCCGGGCAGATCGTGGGGCAGTTGAGCGGCATGACCCTGGCCGACGTTTACAACCCGGGTTTCGACGCCGATATCCCCCTCTTTTCGCAGCTCTTCTACCTCGTGGCACTGGCCGTGTTTTTCGTGGTCGGTGGCCACCGGCTGCTGATGGCGGGACTGCTGGAGACCTTCGTCGCGATTCCACCCGGCGGCGCTGGGCTCGATATGTCGCTGGCCGACATGCTGGTGACCATGGTCGGCGAGAGCTTTTCGCTCGGCATTCGGCTGGCTGCGCCGGCGATCGTGGCGGGGCTGTTGGCATCGCTGGTGTTGGGGTGCATCAGCCGCACGCTTCCGCAGCTCAATGCAATGGCCCTGGGCTTTGGCCTCAACGCCTTGACGACGTTCAGCGTGTTGTCGATTTCGTTGGGCTCGATGGTGTGGGTCTTTCGCGACGAAATCGAACCGGCATTGCAAGGCATCGTCGAGGGGCTTTTGAATATGAACGTGGGGCAGGTTTCCAACCTGCCATAGAAAAATCGTATGGCAGGTTGGAAACCTGCCCCACTCCCATGGCCGAACACGACGCCGAAAAGTCGCAAGAGCCGACGCAGCACCGCCGCGAGCAAGCTCGCGCGCACGGGCAGGCCGCGCGCAGTCAGGATCTTTCGTCCGCCGTGCTGCTACTGGTTGGAATGGTTGCCGTCTTGTTGCTGGGAGGACGGCTGGTATCAACGATGGGGCAGGTCGCCGAGCGGAACCTGGGTGGCGAACCCTGGCTCACGGCCGACGTGACGACCGTCTCTGCCCATTTGAGCGAACTCGGCTGGACTTTGGCTGGAGGATTGCTTCCTCTGCTTGGTTGCATCCTCGCGGCCGCCGTGATTTCGAACGTAGCGCAGGGTGGGTTGCAATTTCTGCCTGAGAAACTGGTCCCGGATCTGACCCGTATCGACCCCACGAAGGGGCTGGCACGGATCTTCTCATTGGCGGGAGTCGTCCGGCTTGGTTTCGGCCTGCTCAAGATTGCGCTGGTCTTCGGCGTAACGTACGCCTGCCTGGCGGGCGAG